>ERZ779737.67-NODE-67-length-103740-cov-5.818990_pt1 | contig 103740 bp, 91 predicted proteins | sample MGYA00511889_ERZ779737 | MGnify/ENA primary metagenome ERZ779737 (study PRJEB29588, sample SAMEA2163575) | human gut metagenome | biome: human gut; feature: human-associated habitat; material: faeces | place: Denmark | collected 2008/2010 ...
CCGGAGAACACCTAAGCCAACAAGAAAGAACCTTCAAGCTATGGTGGGGAATCGGGATGATAAGCTTTGAAAACAATACATAGAATTTATATTACCATGAAAAAAACCTTGCATCAAAGGTCTTCCTGTGATATTTTTTAGCTGAGTGGTATTCGAAAGAAATCACATCGGGATAATGTGTCATCACAGACGAACAACATCGCGGTTCTGCCCTTACGGCAGGAGCGGACAACGAAAGAGAAGAGGTGGTGGCATGGATATAGGAATCATCGGTGCCGGAAAGGTTGGCTGTTCCATGGGAAAATATGTGGTACAGCACCGGATTTCGGTATCAGGATACTATAGCAAAACAAAGCAGAGTGCAATGGAGGCAGCAGAGCTTACCCGCACAGAATGCTTTGAAGATTTAACAGATATTATATTGGCAAGCGATACCCTTTGGATTGCTACACCCGATGACAGGATTCGGGAAGTATGGGATTGCATTGCAAAGTACGACATTCAAGATTATATAATTTGTCATTTTAGTGGCTCATTATCATCCGATGTATTTTCCGGGATTGAAAAGAAAAAGGCACATCCTTGTTCGATTCATCCAATATACGCATTCAGCGATAAGAATACTTCCTATCAAAAATTAAATGAGGCTTATTTTACCATTGAAGGAGACGATTATGCGGTAGAGCATATGACTGCATTGCTTCAAAAAATGGGAAATCATGTGACGAGAATTAAGCCACAGCGAAAAGCACTGTATCATAGTGCGGCATCCTTAGTCAGCAATCATGTGCTGGGCGTCATTCATGCAGGTATCCAGACAATGGAGGACTGCGGCTTCACCAGAGAAGAAGCCTATCAGGCATTAACACCGTTGATTTTGAATAACGTTCAGAATGCTTGTGAGAAGGGTTGCAGAGAAGCCTTGACCGGACCGATTGAGCGAAATGATGTAGAAACAGTGGATAGGCATCTGGCAGCATTGACCGGAACGGCAAAGGATATTTATGAAAGCATAGGAAGCGAATTGGTAATCATGGCAAAGGAAAAGCATCCGGAACGTGATTACAGCAGTATGGAGCTGCGGTTTCGATAATCGGACAAAATTGAAATATTAGTAAAAAGAAAGGAATTAGAGTAACAGAACGTTCACTTGAAATATAGGTGATAATATGAAAAACACAGTTGTAACATTTCAAAAAGCAAAGCAGGAGGGCAAAAAGATTTCTATGCTGACAGCATATGATTACTCTACTGCGAAGCTGGAAGACGAAGCAGGAATCAACGGCATACTGGTAGGGGATTCCTTGGGAAATGTCATTTTAGGCTATGAGGACACAATCGCAGTTACGATGGAGGATATGATTCATCATGGGGCTGCGGTGGCCAGAGGGGCTAAAAACGCTTTGGTTGTAGTAGATATGCCGTTTATGTCTTATCAGGTGTCCGTAGAAGAGGCACTTCGAAACGCAGGACGGTTAATGAAGGAAGGTCATGCCGGAGCAGTGAAGCTCGAAGGCGGTGAGGAGGTATGTCCGCAGATTCGGGCAATGGTAAATGCGGGGATTCCGGTTATGGCACATCTCGGTCTGACCCCACAATCCATACACGCATTTGGCGGTTTCAAGGTGCAGGGCAAGACGGAGGCAGCAGCAAAGAAGCTCTTAGCAGATGCACACAAGGTACAGGAGGCAGGTGCATTTGCCGTTACCTTAGAAGCAGTACCGAGTAAGCTGGCAACCATGATTTCAGAGCAATTGGAGATTCCGACAATAGGAATCGGTGCCGGAAACGGTTGTGACGGACAGATTCTGGTATACCAGGATATACTGGGAATGTTCTCGGATTTCACACCGAAGTTCGTAAAGCGGTATGCAAATGTAGGAGAGGTAATGAAGGAAGCCTTTCGCGGATATATAAGTGAAGTAGAGTCCGGAGCATTTCCTGCAAAAGAAAATGAATACAATGTCGATGACAGTGTAATAGAGAAGCTGTATTAATTAAATGCAGTACGGCAAATAAAACGGACTTGAAAAGCAAGAATCAATGTCCAAGAAGAAAAGAGGATAAAATCATGAAGATAGTTCAGACAGTTGAAGAAGTAAGAACACAGGTAAAGGAATGGCGGGCAGCAGGGCTTACAGTTGGTCTGGTGCCGACAATGGGATATTTACATGAAGGTCATAAGAGTCTGATTGACCGGGCGGTTAAGGAAAATGATAAGGTTGTTGTAAGTGTATTTGTAAATCCGATGCAGTTTGGACCAACCGAAGACCTTGCCAGCTATCCGAGAGATTTAGACCGGGATGCTGCTTTGTGTGAGGCAGCAGGAGCCGCTTTGATTTTCCATCCGGAGCCGGAGAATATGTATGCACCGGATTTCTCAAGCTTTATCGATATGAATACATTGACAAAGGGCTTGTGTGGAAAGACCCGTCCGATACATTTCCGCGGAGTATGTACGGTAGTCGGCAAATTATTTAACATTGTCCAGCCGGACAAGGCATATTTCGGACAGAAGGATGCCCAGCAGCTTGCGGTAATTCGCCACATGGTAAATGATTTGAACTTCAATCTGGAGGTGGTCGGTTGCCCGATTATCCGCGAAGCAGACGGACTTGCAAAAAGCTCCAGAAACACGTACTTAAGTGCAGAAGAACGGCAGGCAGCCCTGATTCTGTCAAAGAGTCTGGAGGAAGGTCGCAAGCTGATTGAAGCAGGTGAGAGAAATGCAGAGGTTATCAAGAAAGCAATTACCGAAAAGCTTGAATCAGAGCCACTGGCAAGAATTGATTATGTAGAGCTGGTTGATTGGAATACCTTAGAGCCGGTAACGAAGATAGAGGGACCGGTGTTAAACGCAATTGCAGTATACATTGGAAAGACAAGATTAATCGATAATCATATTTACGAAAGGATATAAGACCAATGACAATCACAATGTTAAAAGCAAAAATACATCGGGCGGTAGTCGTACAGGCAGCCTTGAATTATGTAGGAAGCATCACCATTGATTCTGCTTTGATGGAGGCAGCGGGCATTCTGGAATATGAGAAGGTTCAGATTGCAGATGTAGAGAGCGGCACTCGTTTTGAAACATATGTAATCGCGGGTGAAGCAGGCTCCGGCATGATTTGCTTAAATGGTGCTGCTGCCAGACAGGTGCAGGTTGGCGACCATATCATCATTATGGCATACGCAGACATGACACCGGAGGAAGCAAAGCAGGCAAAGCCGCAGGTAGTATTTGTGGATGAAGAGAACCGGATTAAGCGGATTGCACATTACGAAAAGCATGGAGAATTAAGCTGAGAATAAAAAACAGGTTCCGTCGTAAAACGGAACCTGTCTTAATGAGGGGGGAGAGAGGATTCAAATATATGAAAACTCTTTACAAGTATTAAGATACTGAAAAAGTGTGTTCATTTTGTGACCACAAAATAAAAAAAGTAAAAAGTTAAACTTTATCGGGAGTTTAGAAATTATTTGCAGGCATCATTAATTAAATTAATGATAATATCAATGGAATTGGACATCTGACTTGCTTCCATTGCCTGTTTATACTCTGCTCGATGCTCGTATACCTCGGATACGGCTGCCAGCAGAGATTGCTCGTTTAATTCATCCTCCGGCAGTACATAACTAAAGCCTTGCTTCTTAAAGGATTCTGCATTCAGAATCTGGTCTCCGCGGCTGGCATTAGAGCCAAGCGGAATTAAGATATTCGGTTTTGCTAATGCCTGTAATTCGCAGATAGCATTTGCACCCGCTCTTGAAATAACAATATCTGCCAGTGCAAGCAAAGAGCTTAATTCCTTCTTTATATATTCATATTGAACATAGCCCGGACGACCCTCGAAAGCGGAATCTGTTTTGCCCTTACCGCATAAATGAATAACCTGATAGGTCTTTAATAAATCATTTAAGCAGCTTCGGACAGCTTCATTTACCTTTACGCTTCCGGTGCTGCCACCGACAACTAAAATCGTAGGTCTGTTTGCTTCTAATTTGGTAAATACAAGTGCATCCAGTGGATTTCCCTGAAATAATTCCTGACGAATCGGAGTACCGGTCAAGACTGCCTTTTCCTTTGGTAAATGCTCCATTGCTTCCGGGAAATTACAGCAGATTTTGGTAGCACTGGAAATACAGAGCTTATTTGCTAAGCCGGGAGTCATATCAGACTCATGGATAATGGCAGGAATTTTATGGTTCTTAGCGGCAATTACAACCGGAACGGATACAAAACCGCCTTTACTAAAGACAACATCCGGCTTCAGGCTTTTCATAAGGCGGGCAGCTTCTCCATAGCCCTTTATAACACGAAATGGGTCTGAAAAGTTTTTAACATCAAAATAACGTCTTAATTTTCCGGATGAGATACCATGATAAGGAATCTTCATATCTTCAATTAATTTTTTCTCAATTCCGTTATAAGAACCGATATAGTGAATATCGTATCCTTCTTCCCGTAATCGGGGAATCAAGGCAATATTTGGTGTGACATGCCCGGCAGTACCGCCACCGGTAAGAATAATTCGTTTCATGGGTTCCTCCAATTTTTATGCTTGCTGTAAGGCAGCCTTTAGTGCCTGTGCCAACTGGTCCGGACAGGAGGTAGGACGAAGTCCGCACCGAATACCTTCCACGCGTTGAATCACTTCATTTACATCCATACCCTCAACCAACGCGGCAACGCCCTGTGTATTTCCGTTGCAGCCACCGGTAAAGTGTACGTTATGTAGCTTATTATCTATAATGTCAAATGTAATTTGTGAAGAACAGGTTCCCTGTGTCTTGTAAGTCATAATTAGTATACCTCCTTTTTTGATTATTGATACAGTATATCACATTCGGCACAATTTGCAATGAAATCCGGGTAGATAAAATGACAGAAAAAGGGTATAATGACTTCAAAATTACTAGGAGGATAAGACATGCTGGGAATTATCGGAGCAATGGATGAAGAGGTTGCGAAGCTAAAGGAGCAGATGACACAGGTTCAGGTTCGCAAAAAGGCAAATATGGAATTTGTTCAAGGAGTAATGGAAGGGAAGCAGGTGGTTGTGGTACGTTCCGGAATCGGTAAAGTAAATGCAGGAGTTTGTGCTCAGATTCTAGTGGATGATTACCGGGTAGACGGCATTATAAATACAGGAATTGCAGGCTCATTGCGGGCAGAGATTAACATAGGTGATATTGTTATATCAACGGATGCGGTTCAGCATGATATGGATGCGGTGGCATTTGGTTATCCGCTCGGACAGATTCCGAGAATGGATGTATTTTCGTTTGAAGCAGATAAGGAATTGGCAAAACTGGCGGAGGACTGCTGCCACAGAGTCATTCCGCAGGTTGGAATCTTCCATGGCAGAGTTGCCAGCGGGGATGCATTTATTGCCAATCATGAGCGAAAGACAAAGATTGTAAATGAATTTGATGCGTTCTGCTGTGAAATGGAAGGAGCGGCAATCGCACAGGCAGCATATCTGAACGGGATTCCGTTCCTGATTATCCGGGCAATTTCGGATAAAGCGGATGACAGTGCAAGCATGGATTATCCTGCATTTGAAGCAATGGCAATTGAAAATTCAGTAAAATTAATAAAAGAAATGGTGGTGCATGTATCATGAAAAAAATCGCAAGCTTTACTATCGATCATTTGAAACTATTACCGGGTGTGTATGTGTCCAGAAAGGATTTTATCGGAGCGGAGACCGTTACAACCTTTGATATTCGTATGACACGCCCGAACTATGAACCTGTAATGAATACGGCAGAGGTGCATACAATTGAGCATCTGGGAGCAACCTTCCTTAGAAATGATAAGGAGTATGGTGATAAGGTTGTTTATTTCGGACCAATGGGATGCAGAACCGGATTTTATCTGTTGTTGGCAGGGAATTTTGAATCTATGGATATTGTTTCGTTATTGACAAGAATGTATGAATTTATTGCTGATTATGAAGGTGAAGTGCCGGGAGCTGCCGCAAGAGACTGTGGAAATTATCTGGACATGAATCTTCCGATGGCAAAATATCTGGCTAAGAAATATCTGGATGAGGTTTTGTACTGCATATCAGCAGACAGACTGGTATATCCGGATACAGAAACCTTGTAATGTTATTTAGTCTCTTTTTGGGTGCAAGTTGGGTAGTGTGTTGATATATGACAGGGGGAAATGAATTAATAGAGGGGGGATTGCTTAAATACTATAAGGAGGAACTGGTAAGTGCTATTATTCTTACAAATTGTTTTATACTGTATTTTGTTTATTTTGCCGATAAAGTGTGTGGTAAGAAACAATGGACTTAATTGTTTATATTTCTATCCAAAGGAATATACGGAAGAAGCTTATAAACGAGGGCTTGCGGATAAAGAAGCTACAATGAAAAAGGCACGTTGCTTCATGATACCATTCTGCATTGGTATTTTTGCTGTTTTAATTATAATTATTTCTGTTTGGAATCAGGTTACAGATTTTAAAACAGCCTATATTCAGGCATATCTTTTCCTTGTGGTTATGAACTGGTTTGATGGTATTGTGCTTGACAGACTGTGGGTAGGTCATAGCAAAATCTGGGTGATTGAGGGGATGGAAGGTATTCCTTATATTAAGCCATGGAAGACGGTATTGGTAAAGCGGGGATTAGCTACAGTCCTGTATCTGATTATTGCACTTGCGGTAGCCGGTATTGTGGTGCTGATTGGTAAAATTTGATTTGAGAATTAGAGATTATAACGGGAAAAGAAAAGACGAAACCCCAAATGTATAACCTTGAAATGATACTTTCGGTTGGGTAAGGATTGCTGAGGCTAATCCAGAGGAAAAAGATATAATGGTTAACCTGGTGATGAATTTGTTAACGATGTAACACATGCTGGTTTGTAGGGTGAAACGAGGAGAAAATCTAATTTTTAGAGAGGAGAAGTTGCGTGTGGACCATGATATAAACTTGAATATTCATTATAGTGCGCCTAAAGAAATATGGGAAAAAATAGACAAAGTATATGAATCAATGCCCTATTGGGTAGAAAACAAGAATAGACCTCAATGGATAGGAAAAGATGTAGATTTATGGGCATCTGTTGAACCAAGTGGAATACAGATTGCTGGGATAATGCCCGATGATATTTGGGAAGAATGGTATAGTCTACTGAAAAAAAGATTAACAGAAGTTTTAGGGTATGAAATTGGTGAACCCGAAGAAGGATATGATTTTAAGTATTTTGATTGATTCACCATTTATGATAAAAGTACACAAGAATAAAAAATGTACTTTATTTACGGATAAAGTGCAGGATAAAAAGGTGAAAGAAAGCATAGCAAGTCAGACTTCAAAGTATGAACTTGACTGGAAAATTCATTATGAAAAAGGAATAGACGAATTTTATAACACATATACGGAATGCGGTATCTGTAAACTGGGGAAAAGAGAAAATTGCTTTGAATTTGTCCCATGCTTATGCAACATGGATGAAAGAAATTATAGAAACGATGGTGGACAATTACATCGAACAAAAACCTTGGCAAATGGGGATGATTGCCAATTTAGTGCAATTCGGCTTCAACCTCTTACAAATGAAGAGGAAAGAAGCCGATGCACTGTAAAAATCAACCTTCCTTATGGTATTTGCTTGAGTAATAAATGAATAGTCCGACAACAAACAAATATGCAAAAAATGAGAAGAAGAATCACAACTATGTCTACACGCATAAGTGCAAATGAAATGATTAACGCACTAAACACATATATCATAATAACGAAAATAGTGAAAAAATAGTGTAAATTTAATGGAAAATAATTTGCCTTTTAGATATAATAATATTTGAGAGGATGTGTATTATATGATTAAAGTTACATTGTCAAATGAAATATTAAAATATATAACTGAAATTGAAAAAAACAGGTATAATGTATCTTCTGTAAAATTATCTCCTGATGTTGCTAATAAACTTCGAAAAAATTCTAAGAAAAGAAGCTCTTATGCTTCAAATAAAATTGAAGGTAATCCATTAACGGAGAAACAGGTTGATGAAGTAATTGAAAGTGATGAAAGAAAGCATTTTCTTAAGCCGGAGCAGGAAGTAAGAAACTATTTTCTTGCACTCAATTATTTAGAAGAAAAAGTTAAGAAAAAGGAGATATTTTCTAAAGAATTAATTTTGGATGTACAGAAACTGGTTGAAAAGGGTGCATCAAAGGAGAAAATAGGCTTTAGAGGTCCTATGCCTCCGGGAGTTCTGTTTGTAGTATATGATTCAAAAACAGGGAATCCGGATTATATTCCTCCGGAATACTGTGATATTCCGGATTTAATTGATGAATTGGTAGAATATGTAAACACAACAGATGACCATCCTTTGATTGTGGCTGCGATAGTTCATTATCAATTAGTAACCATACATCCGTTTGAAGATGGTAATGGAAGAACTGCAAGGCTGTTATCTGGTTATATTATGGATTTGAACGGATATGGCTTTAATGGAATAGGCTCATTGGAAGAATACTTTGCATATGATATTGATGAATATTATGATTCGATTCAAATGGGATTGCCGGCATTATATTATTCCGGACGAGAGAATCCGCCGCATCCTGAAATATGGATAAATTATTTTCTGAGAATGGTTAAATTGTATTCTGGTAAGGTGTGCGATTTACAGTTCAGTTCTGATGCCGAAAATGTTGAAGGAAGTATTTCGTATCTGAAAGGAAAAGAAAAAGAACTATTGCTGCTATTAATTAAAAAGCATAAAAGAGAATTTACACCTATAGAAATAAGTAAAGAGTTAAAGGTAACAAATAAAACAATAATTAACCGATTGTCGGTTTTGTCAAAGAATGGATTTGTTATTCCTATATTAGTAAATCAAAGAATTAGAACGTATGAATTAAGTGAGTTTACAAAAAGTCATGAACAGGAAATGGTAAAATTGTTAAAGTAGATGACGTACACTACAAACAGCAACATCCAATAAAAAGGGGGCGGTAATTATGCTGCGGTTTTATCACGGAAAGGTGCTTACCTTACAGAAATCAATGGAAATTCAGGAGAATTATGAGGTCTGGGTGGATAACGATACCATATGCTATGTAGGGCCGGAACTGACAAAGGAGCAGATGGCAGAGAAAGGAAGGAAAGGCTTTGAGCGGGAGATAGACCTAAAGGGCAATCTGTTGATGCCTGGCTTTAAGGATGCACATACACATTCCCCGATGACCTTTTTACGTTCCTATGCGGATGACCTTCCGCTACAGGAATGGCTGTATCAACAGGTATTTCCAATGGAAGCAAAGCTGACACCGGAGCATATTTACCGGTTTACCAGACTGGCAATTCTTGAATATCTATCTAGCGGTATTACGGCAAGCTTTGATATGTATGTGGAGCCGGAAGCAAATGCACAGGCAAATATAGATATGGGCTTTCGAACCGTACTTTGTGGAACATTAAATGACTTTAAAGATTCCGTTCCTGCACTTGAGAATTATTATAAGACCTTTAATCAGTATCATCCGCTGATTTCGTATCAGTTAGGATTCCATGCGGAATATACCACCGGAGAGCCGTTGCTGCGGGACTTAGCAGCGTTGGCAGCCCAAGAGCAGGCACCCGTATATACCCATTTGTCGGAAACCGCAAAGGAGGTAGCGGAGTGTCGGCAGCGTTACGGAGCCTCTCCGGTAAAGGCTTTGGCAGATATGGGAATCTGGAAATACGGCGGGGGAGGCTTTCATTGTGTGCATGTGTCAGAAGAAGATATGCAGATTATGCGGGAGCTTGGCATATATGCGGTTACAAATCCGGCAAGCAATGCAAAGCTGGCAAGCGGAATCGCACCGATTGTAGAGTTGAAACAGCATGGTATTCCGTTGGCAATCGGAACGGACGGACCGGCAAGCAATAATTGTCTGGATATGTTTCGGGAAATGTTCTTAGTGACGGCACTTGCCAAGCTTAAGGAACAGGATGCCGCAGCCTGTCCGGCAGAGGATGTATTATATATGGCAACGGTTGGGGGAGCAAAAGCCATGGGACTAACACAGTGCGACTGCATTGCAGAGGGAAAGCAGGCAGACTTAATTGTGATTGACCTGCGGCAGCCGAATATGCAGCCGGAGCATAATATCGTAAAGAATCTGGTATACAGCGGCTCGAAGAAGAATGTGGCTATGACAATGATTGCCGGAAAGATACTGTATGAAAGCGGAAGGTTTTTTACCGGAACGGATGCAGAGACTATTTATGAAGAAGTTCAAAGAGATATTTTGTCATTCTAGGGGAGAATTTGACGAACTTATCAAGTTGCTTTCAAAATCACAGAGATGTAATACTAGACAGGAACAGAACTGGCGCAGCAGAACTGTTCCTGTTATTGATTTTATCATAAGTGATTCAGGGGGAAAGAATTATGCAGAAAATATGGATGATGGTAAGTAATCAGAGCTTTTTCGTATACATAATAGCAGGGGTGTGTATCTGGGGAATCCTAAGTAAACTGATTGTGCAGGGAAAAATGCTACGTTTGTTAAAGGCTTCGGAGCAGGTAAAGACCACAAAGAACCGTCTGATACAGACCATACGGCATCATTATGAAAACAGCCTGAACATGGATTTGCAGGTGCATAATATACATGCTTTTGTGGACAAGTACCTGCTAAAGCTCAAATGCTGTGGAATACCCATACGGATATTTGACAGTATGACAATGGAAGCAGCGCTGTTAAGTGTAGCCGCCGGTGGTGTGGGAGTGATTAACACCATTCATAAGGGATACGGAGAAGCGGTGGTGTTCCAGATTTTATTTGCAACAATTGCTTCTTGTGCATGTTTGCTTTCATTTGAGAATATATTTCGTATAGAGAATTCTATAGACCGCTTGCAGGCGAATCTGGAGGACTATCTGGAAAATGACTTAAAGAATCGTCTGGGCAGACCGCTGGTAAGCCGACAGAGCCGGGAACAGTCACAGGCGGCTGTTACGCGGGAAATGCCGGAGCATGGCAAGGAAGGCATGGTGGACCGAACGCAGACAGTCGGGGAAGGGCGGGCTTCGGTCCGCCCCCGGACAAACGACAAGGCAGCAGAGGAAGTCTTAGAGCTTCCGGAATATGAGGTGCGGCAGGAAGCAAGTGCCGGACAGGAGGCAGCCGCAAGTCAGGAGGCGGAGCTGGTGGCACAGGTCTTACGGAATTTCTTTTCAAGTTAAGCGAAATGGAGTGAATGAAGTGAAGAAAAGTAGGTATCGAGGAGTCCTTGCGTGGATTCTTGCACTTGTGCTGGGGAGCCTGACCGCCTGTGGAGACATGAAGGTGATAGATATGAGTCAGGGAGAGCCTCAGGACACAGTGCAGGAAAACAGTGCGGATGCAGAAGGTTCGGATGCAAAAGGCTCGGAAACAGGAGACTTAAATGCAGGAGCGGAAACGGAGGGGCAGCAGGAAACAGCAACGGTTCCGTCCACAGAGATTGTAGAACGTGCGGATAGTGAATATGATGCAATCAGTAATGAGCTGCAGGCGTGGTGGTTTAAGCGAAATGACGAGCATCAGCCTTCCGGATGTCAGGAGGATTTTGATATTTCGCAGTATCATGCATATTATGTAAATGATAAGGCAGAGGACAATGTAATTTACCTGACATTTGATTGTGGATATGAAAATGGATATACAGCCGATATTCTGGACACATTAAAGGAACAGAATGTAAAGGCTGTATTTTTTGTGACCCAGACGTATATTCGGGATAACAAGGAATTAGTCATCCGGATGAAGGAAGAGGGGCATTTTGTCGGAAATCATACCATTACACATCCGAGTCTTCCGAGTCTGAGTATTGAAGAGCAGCGAAAAGAGATTCAGGGCTGTGCAGACTATATGAAGGAGACAACCGGATATGATATGGACCCCTATATCCGTCCGCCAAAGGGAGAATATAGCGAGCGGACCTTGCAGCTTTGTGAGGATATGGGATATTGTACGATATTTTGGAGCATGGCATATCTGGATTATGAAGTAGATAACCAGCCGACACCGGAGTATGTGTTGCAGCATTTTGATAAATATTATCATCCGGGAGCCATGCCGCTGCTTCATAATGTATCCAGTGCCAATACTCAGGCATTGCCGCAGTTGATTACGAATCTGCGGGAAGCAGGCTATCGGTTTGGCACCATTGATGAATTTTGCCATTTTTAGACGAAAACAATAAAACAGAAACAAAAAAGCAGGCAATAATGCTTGAATTTCGTCAATGCATTTGCTACACTAAGGGTTGCGAAGAAAATAAAGGAACATACGAGGAAAAAGAATACAGATAAGGAGAGAAAGTAATGGACTACAATATTAGTTTTGATTACAGTAATGCAAGATTTATGGTTTCAGACGATAATCTGAAAGCTATGAGTAAGCGAGTATTAGATGCAAAGGAAGTTCTGGTCAGCCATACCGGTGCCGGCAATGATTTCCTTGGCTGGTTAGACCTTCCTGTGAATTATGATAAGGAAGAGTTTGCACGAATTAAGAAAGCAGCTAAGAAGATTCAGGGTGATTCTGAGGTCTTAATTGTAATCGGTATTGGTGGTTCTTACCTTGGTGCGAGAGCAGCAATCGAAGCATTAAGACATAGCTTCTACAATGTAATTCCAAAGGAACAGCGTAAAACACCGCAAATCTTTTTCGCTGGTAATAACATCAGCTCTACCTATCTGGAGCATTTGTTAGAGGTTGTAGGAGATCGTGATTTCTCAATTAATATTATATCTAAGTCCGGTACAACAACAGAGCCGGCAATTGCATTCCGTTTATTTAAGCGTCTGTTGATTGAAAAGTATGGAGAGAAGGAGGCTGCAAAGCGTATCTATGCAACCACCGATAAAGAAAAGGGAGCCTTGAAGCATCTGGCAGATGCAGAAGGCTATGAGACCTTTGTAGTTCCGGATGATGTCGGAGGACGTTTCTCCGTATTAACCGCTGTCGGACTTCTTCCGATTGCTGTATCCGGTGCAGATATTGATAAGCTGATGGAAGGTGCTGCATATTCCAGAAACTTCTGTCTGACACAGCCATTTGAAGAGAATTATGCATTACAGTATGCAGCAATTCGTAACATTCTGTTGGAAAAGGGTAAGACCATGGAAATCCTTGCCAACTATACACCTTCCGTTCATTATGTCGGTGAGTGGTGGAAGCAGTTGTTTGGTGAGTCAGAGGGTAAAGACGGAATGGGCTTATTCCCGACTGCCTGTGACTTTACAACAGACCTTCATTCACTGGGTCAGTTCATTCAGGATGGTACAAAGAACCATATAGAGACTGTATTGGATGTGCAGAATCCAAGAAGAAAGATTATTATGGAGCAGGAAGACAATGATTTGGACGGCATGAATTATCTGGCAGGAAGAACCGTAGATTTCATTAATCGTCAGGCAATGACAGGAACGATTCTGGCACATGTAGACGGTCAGATTCCGAACTTAAAGATTACCATTCCGCATATGGATGAGTATTGTCTGGGTGAGCTATTCTACTTCTTTGAATTTGCTTGTGGTGTCAGCGGTTATGTATTGGGTGTTAATCCATTCAATCAGCCGGGTGTAGAAAGCTACAAGAAGAATATGTTTGCATTGCTTGGTAAGCCGGGTTATGAAGAGCAGAGAGAGCAGTTAAAGGCTCGTTTGGAAAATAGATAATAACAATAAAACAGCCGCCATGGGTACGGTTTTCCTTCTTTAAGAAGGAAGTCTGTCTCATAGGCGGCTTTTTTGATTCTCATTTTTTTGCCGGAGCGTGCAGGAGCAAATTGAAATGCACGCATCCGAGGTCAAAATACATCCAGCAGGAATTGAAATAATAAACGAATTGTGCTACAATACATACTTATACACAAGAAATTAAGGGGGTAAGGTGCTTATGAAGACAATCAGAGCGAAAATTATTACGCTTGTACTGATTTGTACAATTATTTCTATTGTTGTATGCGGAGGATTAGATCAGATAGGTATCATATCGATTACGAATAGTGATGCAAAAGAGATTATGTCTATGGAGTGTAAAAATAATGCACAGGAAATAGATACAACTCTGGAACGAATCGCACAGTCGGTAGATACACTGGCAAGTCTCACAGAACAATCATTGACCGATTTGGATGAATTTAAGACCAATCCGGAGTATGTGGATGCGTACACAGAGCAATTAAGACCAATAGCGTTGGAGTTTGCTAAAAATACAAAAGGTGCGTTAACGTACTATATTCGTTATAATCCGGAATTTACGGAGCCGACCTCCGGTATATTTGCAACTAAGGCTTCCAAGGATGCAGATTTCGAGCAACTAACACCAACGGATTTCAGCATCTACGAATCGGATGATTTGGAGCATGTAGGCTGGTATTATGTACCGGTTGAAAACGGTGAAGCTACTTGGATGGATCCGTATTTTAATTCCAATATCAATGTATATATGATTTCTTACGTGGTTCCGATTTATGTTGACGGAGTTTCGGTTGGTGTAGTAGGAATGGACATTGATTTTGAAGAGATTACATCGATGGTAGAGTCAGTTCAGATTTATGAGACCGGTAATGCATTTGTTTTAAATTCAGAGAATAAGATTCTGTATCATAATAATCTGGAATTCGGAACTGCTTTGGAAGAAGTAAATAACGGAGAACTGGCACCTTTGGCTGAAAAACTTAGCGATGATGCTAATATAGGACAGGAACTCGAATATAGCTGGAACGGACAGAAGAAATTAGGTTATTATCAGAAATTGGAAAATGGTATGAAGTTGGTATCTGTAGTACCTAAGACGGAAGTGCGGGGTGCTACGCGATATATAGGAAAAATGATGATAATAGCAAGTGTGATTGCAATGGCGGTAGCTGTGGTAGCGGCGGTTCTCTTAAGTAGGGGAATTGTTACACCGATTAAGCAGGTAACACAGATGGTTCAACAGATGGCAGAACTGAATCTGTGCCAGGACAGCAGAATTGAAAAACTGGCAGCAAGGAAGGATGAAACCGGAGCCATGGCACAAGCGGTAAAGACGATGAATGAACAGTTGCTGGATATAGTAAAGAAACTTGAAAATACGGGCATTATTGTAATGGAGAATGCAGAACAGTTAAAAGATAGTTCCGGAAGTATAGGAGAAATGTGTAGTGATAGCTCTGCAACTACACAGGAGCTTGCAGCCGCAATGCAGGAATCTTCTGCAACAGCAGAAAGCGTATCTCAGAATATTGAAACAATCAATAAAAATGCACAGGACATTATGCAGTTATCCCAGAACGGAGAAGATGATTCCCAAAAGATTCTAGAGCGTGCAAAGACCTTAAGTACCACAACCATGGAGGCTACCGAACGGACAAAGGCTATGTATCAGCAGGTACGGCAGGAAACCGCTGTTGCAATTGAGAAATCAAAGGCAGTGGATAGAATCAATGAGCTGACACATACCATTATGGAGATTTCTTCTCAGACGAATCTTCTCGCATTAAATGCATCCATTGAGGCAGCAAGAGCCGGTGAGTCAGGCAGAGGTTTTGCAGTAGTAGCAGATGAGATTGGTAATCTGGCAAATCAGACACAGGCTACCGTAAATGATATAGACGCAATTATAAAAGAGGTATACGAAGCGGTTCGTAGCATGTCAGAATGTCTGAACTCTTCTACAGAGTTTTTGGAGAATACGGTATTACTGGACTATAATGAGTTCCAGCGGGTCGGCGAACAGTATTCGGATGATGCCGGTAACTATAAGAACAATATGCAGGAAATCGGTGAGGCAGTTCGGGCATTAGGCTCTGCAATTAATGAGATTACCGAAGCAATGGAAGGAATCAGCAGAATGGCTGAGGAATCAGCAGAAGGGATTTCTGTGATTGCAGAAAAGACCTCCGAGATTGTTCAAAAAGTTACGGATGAAGAGAATCTGGTTGTAACGAACTTAGATAAGGCACAGATGCTGGGTGAGATTGTAGGTAATTTCACGATTGAATAGTTAGTCACAGAGGTAGAATATGCGAGAAGTAATTCTGCTGGTAGAGGATGATTATGCTCTTGCAATGGGAACGGAATATGCATTGCAGGCAGAGGGATATGAGGTGCGTCATGCAGGAAATCTGGAAGCTGCAAGAGCGTACTGGAGGCAGGCTGCGGATGAAATACAAAAGCCGAATCTTATCTTGTTGGACGTTATGCTTCCCGACGGAAACGGGTATGATTTCTGTCGGGAGGTTCGACGACAGGATGCGGAAATTCCTATTATTTTCTTAACGGCGGTTGGGGAAGAGGTAAATATTGTTCAGGGCTTGGAATTAGGTGCGGACGATTATATCACAAAGCCGTATCGTGTAAAGGAGCTGTTATCCAGAATAGCGGCAAACCTAAGACGTTCAAGACTGCATGAGCATTCCACCCCGGCTATCCGGCAATCGGAGAAAGCGGTCTTTTATTTTGGCAGTCACAGTTTCTTTATGTGGGAGCTTCGTCTGATGCAGGGAGACAGGCAGGTGGAGTTAACACCGAGCGAGCTTCGGCTTCTGCGGGAGCTTATTCAGAATAAAGGGCAGATTCTGACACGAAATCAATTATTGGAAAAACTATATGATACCGGGGATACGTTTGTGGATAATAATACATTGTCTGTATATATGAAGCGTCTGCGGGATAAGTTAGGTGAAGATGCAGAGCATATTGAAACGGTTCGGGGTATCGGATACCGGTTCCGGAAGGATGGACATTATGCAGAGTAACTATGAACGTAACCGATTTCGAATTTTCTATGGGATAGTATCGGTAGTCTTTTTGCTGATACTGACGGTCTGGTGTATCTTCTTGTGGGGAAGCTGGAACTGGAAAATGGCAGGGACCTTAGGGATAGCACAGGTGTGTCTGATTGTGATTTATTTGGTAACATATCGGTTTCTGGATACCTCCTACAAGAATATGGAGCAGATTTCCCGAATTATGGAAGAAATGATGGAAAAGGGAATAGACCCTCCGGCAGAAGAATACAAGGACGGAACCATCGGGATTCTGCACAGTAATTTTTATAAAATGGTGTATGCATTAAAAGAAAGCAAGAACCGAGAATTAGAAGAGAAATTATTTCTTCGTGATATTATATCCGATATTTCACATCAATTGAAAACCCCCTTAGCATCCTTAAATGTATTTGTAGATTTGCTGGTAGAGGATAAGCTTGAGGATGAGGCAAAGAAGAAGCAGGTATTGCGGGAGGCACAGAACCAGTTAAACCGCATGGAGTGGATGGTATTGTCTATGCTGAAGCTGGCAAGAATAGAAGCGGGAGCCATTCAGTTTGAAAAGAGCTGTGAACTTCTTCTTCCGTTGCTTTCAGAAGCGGGTGAGGGAATCCGGTATCTGATAAACAGCCGTCAGCAAAGCTTGGAAATCGTATGTCCGGAGGACTGTCAGTTATTATGTGACAGGGATTGGCTGGTAGAGGCAATCATTAATCTCTTGAAGAACGCTTCGGACTATTCGGAAGTGGGAAGTCCGATTCGGCTTGAGGTGGAGCAGACACCGATTTATGTCCGGATTTATGTAAAGGATGAGGGTGTAGGAATTTCAGAGAATGAGATTCCGCATATTTTTGAACGCTTTTACCGGGTACATCAGGAGGTGAATCCGAACAGTGTAGGAATCGGCCTGTCTTTAACGAAGTCCATTGTAGAAGGAATGGGCGGCAGTATTCGGGTAAGAAGTGAAGTTGGAAAATATACATGGTTTATTTTGACTTTTATGAAGTAAGAAGGAAAAGCAAAACCAAATCTTGCATTTTTGTAAGTTTTCCTGTCACGAAATTGCAAGATAGGGAAGTTATAATGGGTATAGTCAGAAATGACTGTACCCATTTTTAGGTGCAGTCAAATAGAATCAGACAGAGGGAGAGAGGATATGGATAATTATTGCAAGCTGGCAATTCGCTATCTGAAAATGAACAGACGAAGAAGTGTGATTACGATACTCGGAGTTGTAATTACAACAACCTTGCTGGTTACATTTTTAAACATGGCATACCTTGCACTGATACAGTCCCGGAACAGTTATCGGGAATCCGGAGACTATGAAATGGTGTTTTTTACCGAGACGCAGGAGCAGGCACAGGAATTATTAGCGGATGAGCGTATCAAAAGTGCCTATATCGGACCTTATTATTACATAGACATTCACAACCGTCAAAACGAACAGTTATATCCCAATTGTCTGTATGTAAATGTTACACATCCGTATCTCATGGAGCAGGTATTTATAAATCTTTGTATAGAGTACGATTTGGAAGGAGAACTGAATCTGAATGTAGCAGCGACATATTTTCAGGGAAGCGGAAAAGACGTTATGGTAGTTGCCGTTTTGTTCATTCTCTTAGTTGGGTATATCATGACGATTTTCGGAGTCGGTATTGTACGAAACTCCATTCAGCTAAATGCGTTGGAGCGTATCCGGGATTACGGTAATCTCCGCTGTGTCGGAGCAACAAAGGGACAGCTAAAAGGAATTATATATTTGCAGGGAGCTATTCTGGAGCTGACCGGAATTGCCATAGGAACGGTGCTTGGAGCGGGAATCAGTCAGATTGCCGCATCGGTGCTAAAGTGGAACTTGGGATTTCAGCCGTTGATTATTCTCGTGATTCTGATTTTCTTCATGGGGGATTTATATTTTACCATGGGAGAAAACAGTAAGCTGATTACCGGTATGTCTCCGGTCAGTGCGATTCGGGGAGAGTACCGGATAAAGAAGGAAAAGCTCCGGGTACATAACAACCGGCTTGTGACAAAGCTATTAGGGGTAGACGGCGAATATGCATATAAGGGTCTGATGCGAAGTCCTAAGCGGTTTTACCGTACAGTAGCAGCAATGGCAATCGGTATCGTCATGGTAATTACATGGTCGGGAGTATGGGGCTCTGTTATGAACTTTTTGAATAAGCTGGAGGCTGATTACGGCTATTATCAGTTATATTTTAATAATACCTTAAATGCCACAGAGACCGTTGAAGAGGTTCAAGCAAGTCTGCCTCCGGTCCGCCTGTTTGAGCAGGTGGCACAGATGCCGGAGGTAACTGAGAGCCGAAGAGTCTATGCGGCAGATGTCTGGGTAGCGGATTTGGAAGATAATTATGCACATTATACGGATGATTATCTGGAGGTGAATGCCGGTAATGTAGCCTTAATGGATAGCTACCGAGAGGCAAGAGAGCAGGCAGAAACTGACCCGGAGATAACCATTGGTATCTGGGCAAACACACTACTGATACCGAAGCACTGCTATGGCTATGACGAAGCAGGGATTAAGCGGTGCAGCTCTACATTAACGGCAGGCTCGCTGGATATTAGTGAGCATGGAATTATTCTGGTAAATCCGGTTGAGACTTATCGTGTAGAAAAGGAAAACGGATATTCCTATAAGGAGATAGCAACTACCGATTATCAGGTCGGAGATACCATAGATTTTGTGAATATGAAGCATTTTCGGGAAATGCTGGAGCCTAAACTTCAGGAGATTCAGGTGCAGCTGGAGGAGAAAAAGGAAGCTCTTTTACAGGAATATGAGAATGGGGATGAAGGCGAATTAGAAAGAGAAACGGAATATGCAGAGGCGGAAGCAGAGCGGCAGAAGGAAGAAGCTGCCTACCAGTGCTGGAAGGAGCTGGTAGAAGCCGGAGATTATAACACCTATACCATAGAGGCAATTGTATCAAAGAATCCGAACAGTAGGCCGCTGGAACAATATTATGAGGAGGAGATTACATTTATACTCCCAATGGAACAATACTATGCATTAACCGGTACGGATGAAAGTATGTCTACAGGTATCCAGTATCATCTGGAGCGGTATAAGGAAAATGCAAAGCTTTGGGATATTTGGATGGAAATGACAGAAATTGTAGCTCCGAGTGAGGGCGTTAATGATATAAAGTGTGTATGGTCCAGCTACCTGCTAGAAAAGGATTATGAAACGTATATGCAGCAGCCGTTATTGATAGCAGTGCTGATTCTGGCCTTTATAATTATAATGTCCGCATTGAATTTTATAAATGCAACTGCCAGCAATCTGCATTTGCGAAAGAAGGAATTTGCACAGCTTCAGGTGGTGGGAGCATCGAAAAAGCGAATTATGAAGATGACACTGTTAGAAGGAATCATAACAACCATAGCAGCAGATATATTGGGAATTGGGCTTGGAATACTTCTGAGTGCATGGTTAAGCTATTATATGGGACAGGTTATGGAGATTCCGTATCGGTTCCCATATCCGGTAATTTTGCTTTGTATTGCAGGTTCATTTCTGTTATTGGTCGGTTCCGTCTATGTACCGATGCGGAGTCTGACAAAGGGATTGGCTGAGGATTTGACAAGCAGCGGAGATTAAAAATTAATTTTAGGTTTAAATATAGGAGGTATCGCAATATGGATATTGTAACAATGGAGCATGTAACGAAGATATACGGAGAAGGAGATAACCGGGTGTGGGGGCTGCATGATGTGAGCCTGACAATTGAACAGGGAGAGGTGGTTTCTATTGTGGGAGCGTCCGGCTCCGGCAAATCTACACTTCTTCATATTATGGGCGGTGTGGATACCCCGACCAGCGGAAAAATCGTGGTAGACGGTAAGGACATTACGAAGCTCAATGATGAACAGATGGCAGTATTTCGCCGCAGAAAGGTGGGCTTTGTCTTTCAGGCATATCATTTGATTCCGGTACTGACTGTAGAAGAGAATATTACGATGCCGATTCTGTTAGACCACAGAAAGCCGGATAAGGAGTATGTAGAACGCATTATGGAAATGCTCGGACTGCAGGACAGGAGAACGCATCTGCCGAATCAATTATCCGGAGGGCAGCAGCAACGAACCGCGATTGCAAGAGCATTGGCAAATCGGCCGTCTTTAATACTCGCGGATGAACCGACCGGAGCCTTGGATTCCAAGAACGGAAATGAGGTAATTGCATTGCTGCAAAATTCCGTTAAGCAGTTGAACCAGACCTTGGTGCTGATTACACATAATATTGATTTGGCAAGGGAAGCGGACCGGATAATTAAGATTGCGGACGGTGAGATTCAAAGCTTGGAGAATTAGTTAGGGGGAATAACAATGCAAATAAAAATGAAACGAAACCGAATGCCTATAACGGTCTGCCTTCTGGCATTTCTGGCAGTTATACTTCTCTGGATGCAGCCCCAAAGAGCATATGCGGGAACACCCAGAGTTATGATATGGGGGTATTCCGTAACAGAGGGTGACATTTATTCCGGAGAGAATTTTGAACTGAAGCTGACGCTTCGGAATACAGCCACCACCGTAGTCAAAAATGTAAAGCTGACCTTATCTACGGAGGCAGGAGAATTTCTTCCGGTGGAAGGTGCCGGAACTGCTTATACATCAAAGATAAACGGACAGAGTGAGGAAGAATTTACATTTTGCATGACGGCAGCCGGCGGCTTAGAGGAGAAGTCATATAAGCTAAAGTTAAAGACAGAATATGAGGGAAAAGACGGAACCGGTTATACCGTAGAGGAAGATATATTTTTGCCGGTACATTTAAAGCAAAGGCTTTCCGTAACGGATGTATTTATTCCGGAGAGTAATATTCAGCTGGGTGATACGATAGAGGTAGGTGCTTCCGTTAATAACATGGGAGACGGAACGCTGTATCATGTGACTGCCCGCCTGCGTGGAAGCAATGTGGAGGAAGTAACCAGTTACATCGGGAATATTGATGCCGGAAAACAGGGGAATGTTGACGTATTATCAAAGGCAAGCAGTCTGACACAGATAGGAGACAAAAATGAGATAACGATTATCTATGAGGACCAAAAGGGCAACAGCTATGAGGAAACCTATCCCATATCCGTAAATGTGCAGCAGCCGGTATATGAGAATCTGGAAAAGGTAAAGGAAACGCCGGACTATGGCAAGGTCTGGCTGAGAATCGGACTGACAGCAGCCGGTATTCTTATGGTAGTGGGAATTTCAGTATATGTGATACGGAAACGGAAAAAGAAGCAAAAGCTGCTGGAGGAGTTTTAGCCTATGAAATGGATATGGCATATGTGTTATGCAAATATGAAGCAAAGAGGTGTGCGAACCGGGCTTACCATACTGGGCGTGGTAATCGGTATTATTTCCATTGTATCACTAATGGCGATTGGGTTAGGTGTAAAGGAAGAATTGATGCGGATGGCTGACAGCCAGGGAGGAGCTACGCAGATTCAGATATATGGGATAACGGAAGGAAAACGAAAGGACCAGATGCTGACAGACCGGAGATTACAGGAGGTAGAGTCGCTGGAAGGTGTTGCTGCAGTTTATCCGATATTATCGGTAAATGCAAAGGTCACATATCAGCAATATGAGGGCTATTGGCAACTGGAAGGAATACCGACCGAATATTTGCAGAGCTTAGACACAAAGAACGGAAACCACCCGGAAACCACCGGGCAGAAGCCGGAGCTGATAATGGGAACACAGGCAGTTGCATTATTTTATAACAGAAATACCGGCATAAGCTATGGGGAGTTATATGAGGGGCAGACCATTGATTTATCCGGTGAGGTCTTAGAGCTGGAGCTGGAAAACGGAGAAGATACGGTAACGGCAAAAGTCGATGTAGTCGATATGCAAAAGGAGGATTCCTATCATATCTATTGTGATATGGACATATTAAAGCAATATCTGAAACGGCAGGCAGCAGGAGGCAGGCTTATAGGGCAGCCGTTAAATGCAAATGGGGAAGCGTACCGGGAGTGGATTTATAGCAGTGCAATCATTGAAGCGGTTGATATGGAGCAGGTAGATACATTGGTAAAGCAGCTTCAGGATATGGGTTATCAGGCAGAAAGCAATAAAGAATTTGTGGACTATATTCAGAAGATAATGAAAATCGCACAGATGGTGTTAGCCGGAATCGGCATGATTGCACTTGTTGTGGCTGTAATCGGAATCGGAAATACAATGACAACCGCAGTATATGACCGTATACATGAAATCGGGATTCTAAAGGTATTAGGCTCCGACCCGGAGGAATTATTATATCTGTTCCTACTGGAATCCGGGCTGTTAGGCGGTATGGGAGGAGTGTTGGGGGTTATCTTGTCTTATGGTATTGTAGAAGTGTTTGTCAATCGTATGGCAGTAAAGCTGATGGAGCTGCCGAAGGGAACGGTGCTGGCAGTCATACCTTGGTGGCTGGCAGTAGCCGCAGTTATATTTTCAATATTGTTGGGAGTACTGGCAGGCTTCTTTCCGGCTAAATGGGCAGCCGGATTAAAACCGATAAGGGCGTTACACTAATGAACAAGCCAGCTATAATCCTTCCGGCAATCAAGGATATAATCCACATACACCGTATCGTCCTGAATCTGGTAAAGAACAAGATACCATTTTGCTATAAACAGTTTATGGTATTTATTGGAAGGTATATACGCTTCTTCAAAAAAGGGAAAACGCTGCGGCATATATTCTAAAGAACGGATTCCTGACAGAAGCTCCGTCTTCTTTGCAATGGCGGCATCTTTATTAACCTGTGCCAGAAAGCGGATATGTGTGCCTAGCATTCTTTTTGCCCTGTCAGAAATGATAATCTTGTATTTCTTGTCTGCCATACATTACACCTCTGCAATCACATCATCCAGATATGCTTCCAGTTCGTCCGGAGTACAACCGTTTCTGCCTGCCAATCTGTCTTCTTCTACTGCCAGTAATTCTTCCCGTAGCTTCAACATTTTCTCCCAACGGTTATAGGTAGCAATATCCATAACAACCAAATCTCCTTCGCCGTTCTTGGTTAGGAATATTGGTTCTTGTGTCTTGCGGCATAAATCGGCAATCTCATTGTAATTCTGACGAATGGCTGCTGATGGACGGATATTCATATCAAAACCTCCTTAAGTCTGTAATATCTGTAATAATAGTAATATTCTAACCATATTATATCCATTTTATACAATACAGTCAACAAAGGCTGTGTGATATACAAGGTCTAAACAAGGTTCTAAAAATATGCTGGTAGTGAAATGAATAATTTGTTAAAATGACAATATAAGATTATGGTAAGTATATGAAAAAGACAGAAAGCCAGAAATCGATAGGAGGGGTAATATGAGGAAATCAAAATGGATAAAGGTAGCATTATTGCTGGCAGGAGTTATGGTGCTTAGCAGCTGCGGCACAATTGATAATGGAACAACCACCGAGCAGGTAACAGAGCTGATGTCAACCGGCGGAAAGTCCGGTAACGATAAGTCGACCGAAGGAACTACAGAGCAGACCACAGAAGCATTTACAGCGGAGGAAGAGGAGACCATTATCCGGCGGGCAAAATATGCAGATGCAGTCGTTATGTTTTATTATGCAAATGTATGGCCGGACGGTACACCGATTGAAGGCTTTGATTGGGATACTATGCATGAGAACAAGTTTGCCATCTATGATATAGATGGGGATGGAATTGAGGAGCTGATTCTTTCTTATACACAGACATCTATAGCCGGAATGCGGGAGGAAATCTTTCAGTACGATATAGCAACCGGGGAATTGCGGTCAGAGCTTTCGGAATATCCGGGAGCAACCTATTTCTCAAACGGATACGTTGAGGTGGTATGGGCTCATAATCAGGGAGTCACTACCGATATGTGGCCGTTTAATGTATATCAGTATAATGCGGATACAGATAATTATGACTATGTGGCATCAGTAGATTCATGGAGAAAGAAGGATTTTCCGGAGGATTATGACGGAACACCGTTCCCGGATGAATATGATTTGGACGGCAACGGAGATATTTATTATATATCAACCATAGGAGACGTAATAAAGCCGGTGGATGATGCAGAGTTTGAAGCATGGAGAAACAATATAGAGCAGGGGACTTCTGTTTTAACCGTACCGTATGGAAGTGATGAGGACGGAGGATTTGAAACATTGCTCGGATATACGCAGGAGTATAAGCAATTATACTATCAAAAGTATATTCATACATACGGTGAAAGTGCGGGAGACATTGGCTTGCGGTATTTCTTGGATGACGCCGTATATGTAGGGGATTTGAAGCCGGAGCTTGAGAATAGGTATGGACTTAGCTTTACCCCGGAAGATGAGTACGGAGACAGCGAGATAGGCACTATCAATAATCAGACACCGATAGCAATGAACTATATGAACGCAACCTTGCTGATATATCAGGACACTAAGGTAGACGATTTGACGATATTCGGTATATATCCGGGAATGTCTGAGGAGGAAGCAAAGGAGCATCTGGCAGTTGCAGGCTTTTATGAAATAGAAGAAAACAGTTATATTACAGGTGATAATGCAAATAATGTTGGTATATGGCTGGATACCGAAGGTGGAATTGTGAAGAAATTATCCATCCGGACCTACTGCTCTTATGCAGGTTAAGAAAGCATGATAGGTAAAAAATGGTTGTTTCTGTAAGTCAGATATGGTAATATATGCACGAAATAAATATATGCAAAGCATATTATATAAATGATAAGAAAGATACGGTTTGAAAAGTTGTGAACTGAGTAGATGAAAAGGGAATCCGGTTTGAGTCCGGAACAACCGCCATTACTGTATTTGACGAAAGAAGAACATAACCATTGGAATAATTCTGAGAAGGGTTCTTTTTGTTGTATGTAATTATATACGCAAATCATAAGTCAGGATACCTGCCGTATTTTTTAGGTTACTACAGCTTTGGTGAGAAGAGTACAACCGATTTATCAAGTACCGAAAGGGCTTTGATGGTTGTACTCTTTTTGTGCAGTCTGTAAGAGCTTTTCTTTGAGGTATGTAATTTTTGATGAATCCGTTGTACTCTTCCCATTAAAAGTGGGAAGTTTTTTTTGGCTTATTTGAAACAAGAAGAAAGGATATGGAATGATAAAGGAAGAAAATAAGGCATGGGCAGCGGCTCAGCTTCGGGCAAAGGCAGAAGAAGTCGAGCATATTCCAAAGAAAGAAGATTTTGATGAGGTCACATTATCCAGAATTAAGGCATATCTGGGACCTTGGCCCAGAGCATTAGAATACGCAGGATTAAAGGAAGTCAGTAAAAGAAAGAAAAGGAGAAATTAGAGGATGAAGCAAAGCTTAAAACGATTGGGAAAGCGAATCGGTGCATGTATTCTGACCGGAATGATGCTTATAAATCTGGTGCCTGTATCTATATTTGCGTCAGAAGGAAATATGGATATAAAGGATGAGGTATACCAGATTGAAGATGCGGCTGATTTAATGGCATTTGCGGAGCTGGTAAATGAAGGAAATACAGATATTAACGGAGAGCTTCAGGCGAATATTGATTTGAGTGGAGAAGCATGGGTGCCAATTGGTATTGGTTCATATACCGGTACATTTAATGGTAATAATTTCACGATTTCCAATATGAATCTGGAAGTGGAAGCGGATAACGCTGATTATTGGTGTGTCGGTCTGTTCGCCGATGCAGAGGGAACGATTGAGAATCTAAAGGTAACGGGCAACATTGTATGTGAAAGTGAAGGAATTATGGTTGGCAGTATTGTCGGCTTCGGTAGTTCGGCAACGATTCAAAATTGCAGCAGTTCCGTAGAGATTGTATCAACCGGAGCCTATAATCGTGTCGGAGGAATTGTGGGAGGAGCAGATGAGGTTACAGTTACACAATGCGTAAACCGAGGCAAAATTACGGCTGACGATGCAGAAAGTGTCGGAGGAATCATAGGCGGCAGTGATGTGGGTGTCGAGCTTTCTTATAGTATGAATCAGGCAGATATTATTGCAGAGGGTTCGGAGGATACCTTTGCAGGCGGTTTGATGGGCGTAAATTATAGTGTGGATACTACGATAACCGCATGCTATTCTACAGCCACAGTGGATGAAGGAGCAACGGGAATTGATGATTTGGAAACTAATAAAATCAGTGCAAGCTATGCGGGTGATGTGTTTGGAAGCAATGGCGGATATGACAGAAGAGCATTACGGCGTATAGGTGTTTTTTGCGATGGAATCGATGGAGAAGGTCAGGTAGAATTTGGGGATGACTGGGTTTATCTTCGGGAATATTCGGGCTTTACCATGGAAGACGTATTAACGACACTGAACGGAGATGAGGAGCCTGCTGTTTTTGTACAAAAGGACGGAAGTGGCTGGCCGATGCTGGCATGGGAGCTTAAAGAGGCTCAAAATGCAGGTGAGGCAGAGAAAGCACTCCGGCAGGCAAAGGCAGAAGCGAGGCAGGAATTGGATGCAGCATATCAGTCTTATCAAGAAGCGGATTACAGACAGAAGGATTGGACAACCTTAACCGGAATTTATCAGGCGGCAGGAGAAGCAATAGAGGCAGTAACGGTAAAACAATATACAGATACGCCGGACATATTGACGAAGAAGGTTGAAGAAGCAAAAGTCCAGATGGCTGCTGTATTAACCAGAGAAGAGAATGAACAAAAGGAGCTGCAGGAGGCTAAGACACAGGCAATTCAGGATATAATGACAGCCTATCAGACAGATGTAACGTCAATTGAGACAACAGGGGTCTCTTTAGAACAAAAAGGATATTGGCACGATTATCTGGAAGCGGCAAAAGAATTAATTGCTTCTTCGAAAGTGGCACTGGAAGAAAAGAAGACAACAGCAACAACAGCAATCCAGAACTGTGAGACTATTTCGGATGTGGCAACAGCTTTGAGTGCAGGAATAAATGCAATGCAGGAATCGGTTGACCGGGTTTCCCAATATCAGCCGGATACCGGTATTCCGTCCGACCAGATATGGGATGGAACAACGGAGACAAAGCCTTCCGGACAGGGAACGAAGGCTTCTCCATATCAGATAACAAATGGTTCGGAACTGGCATGGTTTTCCTCACAGGTAAATGCCGGTAAAACACAGTTGTCTGCTGTTATAACAAAAGATATTGATTTAGGTGGACATATATGGACACCGATTTATCAGAGTGCAAGTGGAAATGGTTACAGAGGAAGCTTTGATGGTGGAAATCATATTATACATAATATGAATGCAGACGGAGATAAGGATGCCACAACCCCAACCGGTTTATTCGGATATATTGGGACCAATGGTACTGTTCAAAATGTAAAGGTTGCAGGAACAGTTACGTCTGCAAATAAAAACGGTGCCGGAGCAATCGCAGGAACCAGCAGCGGTATCATATATAACTGTGTCAGCTCTGTTTATATGAAAGGAAATAATGCGTCAAATCCGCCATGGTACCTGGGCGGAATTGCAGGAATACAAAACGGAGGAATCATAGATTCCTGTGAAAACTACAGTCGGATAGAATATAACAGCTATATTCAATATGTTGGTGGAATTGTGGGCAATTCCACAAATAAGGGAATGATTCGGTATTGCACAAATTACGGAGATGTTATAATACAGTTTTCCGGCGGAACCGGCTCCGGTACTTATATTGGCGGTATATTGGGTGCTTCAGACGGAGAAGCGTATATTCGGGAATGTGCCAATTACGGAACTGTTATAGGCGGAAGTCATGTAGGTGGTATCATGGGTGCTGCCATAGCGACTAAGTTCAGAGGCAAGTTAAATGTATCTATAGATTATGTTGTGAATTACGGTTCTGTGTATGGAGATGCCGGAGTAAATCAATATTTTGGCGGAACCGGTGGCATTATTGGATTAGCAGGAAGAGAAAGCGTGGGCAGCCAGTATTATACCTCTACGAAGGTATCGGTTAGTCATGCATATAATGTAGGAACGATACAGACATTAGAAAGCGTCGGAGGCGAAATAAAGACAGACCCAACCGGAAAGCGGTGCGGTGCATTAATCGGAAACTGGCTGGGCGGTACAGTAACCGAAGCCCAGAGCTCCTCTGACAAAAATAGATTATGGGGCTATGCAGATGCAGAGGAAACCATAGCAGAAAATGCCGTAAAGGTAGATGCTGTTTCTGTATATTCATCAACAAAGGATAGTGGTGCAGCCGGAATGGATAAGGTAACGGCGTCCGCACAGTTGCTTGCAAAATTAAAAAAATCCGATGATGCGGTTTATGGAGAGCAATATGTGGTTTACAATCAGGTGGTATTCTGTTACCTGCGTAAGATAGAAGCAGCAACCTCATCGGAAGAGATACAGCAGGTGCTGGCAGAATTTGATTTGGAATTACAGCAGGTGCCGACAGCATTAGCAGCAGCTCAATATCAATTGAAAGCAGATTTGGATGCATATGTGTCAGCAAGAATCTATGATGAAGATACCTTGCTGGAGCTTCAAAGCTTTGTATCTGGTGCCAAAGATACCATTGATGCTGCGACTACAATTGCAGGAGTAAACAATCTCCGTCAGCAATACTTGGGAACAGAGTATATAGATGGTGATTTGGCGGCATATGAGACTTATGATGTAAAAGCAACCAGAGAGCTTTATGATGAATTTATTTACGGAAAGAACTACAGTACAGAAGATTTGGCAAAAATTTTCTACGAATATCAGTATTGGGAAGCCCAGATACAATTGGCAGATAATTGGGAAGGAATCGAATTAGCATATACCGGTGGAAGACAGGCATTGACACAATTAGTGTCAACATTAACCGAAGCAGAGGCTGCGGGAGATTTGGCAGAGGCAAAGGCAACCGCATTAGAAATGGCACAAGCCAGTGCCGCAGAGGAAATGCAGGCATTGATTCAGGAAAAAACAGATGCAATAAAGGCACAGGTAGAAGCTGCCGCACTTGCTTCCCATTGGAAGAGTATTCTGGAAACGGAATATCAGACCGGTTCCCAGACGATACAAAATGCATATACGGCCAACTTTGAAGCCTGTGCGAGCCGGGCAGAGGTTACAGAAACTCTGGCAGAACAGAAGCAGGCAGTAGAAGCTGCCTATGAATCGGTGGCAGCCCGGTTAAGTCAATTAATTTCTGCAGCACAGGCAGTACAGGAGCAGGCATGGGACGGCAGTACAATACAAGCACCGGTTGCAGGAAACGGAACCAAAGAGGACCCATATCAGATTACTTGTGGAGCAGAGCTGGCATGGCTTTCCGAACAGGTAAATCAAGTAAATAATTACAGCAGTGAGTATTATGCAATCCTGATGAATGACATAGATTTGGGCTGTTGTGCATGGACTTCGATTGGCTATAAGGATTCCTATCTGGGTTCTTACCGGTGGGAATTTAACGGACAAGGTCATACCGTATACGGACTCCGGATTACCGATATACCAAGCGGCAGCACTAAGGCGGCACTGGGCTTATTCGGTGTTGTTCAAAGAGGCGGTAAGGTACAGGGCGTAAATGTACAAGGCTCCATTCAGCTTGATTCCGTAAATGTAGTAAGCTATGTCGGAGGAATTGCAGGATATATGGCATACGGAACCTCGGCGGTCCAGGATTGTTCATCCGCAGTAGACATTACAGTACAGGGATTTACAAGCAGTACCACAGACAGTAGCCGGTTTGGAGGAATTGTGGGCTATGGAAACGGAGATAATGTTGAGATTAGCAATTGTGCGTATACAGGTAATTTAACCGTAACCAGTCCATTTGTAACAACAAACATTGCACCAAAGGGAATCGGCGGAATTGTTGGTGAAATTTCCGGAACGACAGTGGTACGAAATTGTACAAACCTTGGTACGATTCAAACAGAAAGAAGTATGGGAACCGGAGGAATCGTTGGTTATATAGAAGGATACGGCAACAAGAAAATTACAATAGAAAAATGTGGTAATCAGGGAAGCATATCCGCAAGTCCGGAGAAGACACCGACCTATCTTGGAGGAATATTAGGTATTGCAAACGGAAACTATGGCAGCGTTCTGGTACAGGGATGCTATAATACCGGAAGCATTACAGGCAGAGAGCGATTTGGCGGTATTCTGGGAAGTGAAAGCACAACCGTAGGCAGCCAGAGCGGTTGTCCCGGTTTGGAAATTCAAAACTGCTATAACGCAGGTAAGTTAATCGGACCGAATAATCAAGGCGGTACGAACATGGGCGGTCTGGCAGGCTATCCGATAGACGGAAGATACAGAACGAATCTGTATGTAATCAGCGGTACAGCAAAGAGAACCATGGGATATAAAAGCTCACAGGGAGATTATGTGCAGATGGTTTCCAATAAGGAGTTAGAAGCAGTATTTCCGATACAGGAGCTTGGAATGGTTTCCAGCTTTGCAGGCATAAATGAAGGTTATCCGTTGCATCCGAATGAAGTATTATTAGCTTCCAGCCGAAAGAAAATTACAAATTACCTGAATCAGTATTATACGGAAAATCTGATTGGATACCTTCCGGAAACACAGCTTGCACAGGTATATGAGGAATTGCAGGCACAGCTACAGATAATCGCAGAAGCTGCAACGTATGCACAGGTAAGACAGGCCTATGATGCTGCAATGGCATTGATGAACAGTGAAGATATATTAAAGCAGGCAAAAGCATCTGCATTGGCAGAATTGGAAAGCCTTCAGGAAGGATATTTGTTATCCTATCCGTCTGTCCGTACAAATATTATAGCGTTTACGGAACAGATAAAGGGACAAATTGAACAGGCAGCTTCCCCATTGGAAATATCACAGGCATTAATAAGCTATAATGCCGGAATCGTAGATATTCTGATTCGGGATATTGGCGTTGTAGATAAGGATATGACAATTGAACAGGCGGCAACGGTAAAGAATAAGCTGGACTTGGCACAGGCGGCATATGATGCATTAAGTATGGCGGAAAAGCGAATGGTATCTGAATTTATTTCGTTGGATGCAGCAAAGAAAAAATACCAGTTATACCTGAATTATCAGGCGGACTTAGACGCAGTCTGTGAAGTTACAAATGCAATTCGGGCAATCGGAACGGTCAGCCTGTCCAGTACAGACAGCATTAATCATGCAAAGGAATTGTATAATAAGCTAACAACGGCACAGAGACAGCTATTGTCGGCAGAGGTGGAACAGATATTGATACAGGCAATTGCAGAGTATAACCGCTTACGTGCAGAAGCAGATAATCAACCGGTACCAAACCCAACACCGGCTTCGGATGTATTCCCGGAGGTGGTTCCGACAGAGATAACAAACAGTATGGCATCTCTTTCTGATGCAGGAGAATTTTTGGAACAGCAGGTAACAGGCTTGAAGGAACAAGAAAATACGTTACAGGAAGTAGACAGCCCACTCGCAATTAATGATTTATCCGATAATGGAAATGATACGGCAGGTAATGTCGAAAATCAGGAATTGGGAACAGGCAATCAGCAAAATGCAGCAACCGTTAATTGGCAGAAAATCTTGTTGACGGTCGTAGGAATACTGGCGGCAGTGGGAGGAATCCTTGCTATGGGTATCTGGTTCTTCCATGCAAGACAAACCAAAAGGAACTAGTCTATGAAACGGATAACGAATATAAAACACAGATTATTATATGCTATCTTAATAATAGGACTGGCGGCAGCAGTTGCAGGGGTATTTCTGGGGCTTTCCATCGGAAGCCCAGAAAATTCCCAAGAAACAAATGCGGTTTCTGCAATGCTGTTGTCGGATGACCAGTTATATTATGATGAGGAGCAGATCGCACAATTGCCGAATGCGAATGTCAATCCGGCTGAGGTAGAGGAAGAGGCAACATTCGAGGAATCAGAGCAGGAAGAACAGGAGGAGGAAGAGGCAATCTCCTCCTCCGTAGATAATTCAATAGAAAATTCGGATATAGCAGATTTCGGACAGGCAGATTCCGGACAAATGGGTGCGGGGTCTGAATCCGAAGGTGCAGAAACATCCGAAGTAGGTGACAACATCTCAGATGCCGGAAATTCAACCGGCGGCAATACAGGGGTTCTGGAACAACTGCCGACCATCAGTAATGGTGAAGCGGGTAATACATCCGATGGGGAAGAAGATTCCATGCAGGCGGGTGATGCCTATTTTACAACCAGTATTATAGATAATGACCAGATAACCTATTCTGAATATTATTTCACATTGACACATCTGCAAACAGAATATCAACCCATGGGAATCTCGGTTATCTGTAATACACAGGAGGCAGAGTATCGTGGTACGGCATCCAGCTTTCAGATTGATTTATCGGAGGGAAAGAATACCGTTATAGTAAAGGTATTATATGAGAAGGATGGTTCTTATGTAACGGCATTTCGTTCCTATACGATATATTATTCAACCGGAGAAAGCATTCTGATTGTTACAGACTTGGAGAATGTACATACGGTTGCGGTTGCGGATTTGAAGTTTTATGCCTATGGCATGAAGGGAGAAAAGCGGATTCAGGCGGTTGTCAGTGTGAATGGGAAAAAGCTGACAGGCGAAAATGACCAATATCTTGCAACGCTGGTATATGGAACAAATACAATCACCATTACCGCCGGCGGAAGAACAGACAGTGTTACAAAAGAATATCAGATTTTGTATCAGGAGAATCAATTCAAAATCACAACCTCTATATCAGATACCGTCATTACAAATGATACACAGCAGGCGGATTATGAAAGAGAAGAATTGACGATTCATGCAGATACAGAAAATTATCGATTCTATGTGAATTTGAATCAGGAAACAGGCCTAGAATGCATTGAACGGGTGCGATTTGGAGATGCTACGGTTTCAAAGGACGGAGATGGATATTATACCATTACACTGTCGCAGCGAAAGCCGATATATCTGGTTATTACTTATAAGGATTCCGAAGGAACCCGAAAGATGTATAAGTATTTATTGCGGTTTCAAAGAAATCAGGGCAACACACCGGAGGATAAATATCCAACCATTTATGCACAGGTAGAGGTTGGAAGTACCGTTATGAATCTGGAGGATGGGCTGAAATTTAAGACACCGGATATTATTACCAATATTACGGCATTAAGCTGGAATAACGAACAGCTTTATTATGGAAATTATCAGGTGTCTGTAAATGGGCAGGTGCTTCCGCAGCATTCATATCAGACAGGAGTCTGGTTTGGATATGATATCTATCTGACGGTAGAAGGAGCCAATACCATTTCTGTTACCGCAACAGATTATGACGGATATTCCGTCACAAAAACCTGGACGGTCTATTATGAAAAAGGAGATGTCACCGTTACTGTGAGTGTAGAGGCAACTACAGTGGGACTTGGGTATCTGATTCCGCCAACCACCGTTACGGTGCCGGGAGGAACCAGCACCATGGATATTGTCTGTGATTTGTTAGAGCAGAATGGATACGGCTACAGTAATACCGGAGGAACCTATCTGGCAACGATTACAAAGCCGGGAATCTGTAACGGATATTATGTTGACCCGGATTTGATAGCAACGATTCTGGAAGATGGCATGGATGCAACCGGAATGGGGGATAACCCGACACCGGCATCTATGGACAGTCTGGGAGAATTTGATTTTTATCGATATTCCGGCTGGATGTATTCTTATAACGGAAGCTATCCCGGCTACGGCATGAATGTGTGTAAGCCACAGGACGGTTCTGTGATTCGGGTAAGATATACACTTGCATTGGGAAAGGATATAGGAGGCTTCTCCGATGCAATCGGTGGTGATTATGGAGCTTATAACGGTAATTATGATAGAGAATGGTAGGGGAAGAGAAGATGGAACAGATTAGTGAACAGATATTGACAGAGGTTAAAAAAGTAATTGTTGGTAAGGATGATAAGCTGGCAAAGATATTAATGGCAATTCTTTCAAGCGGTCATGTGCTGCTGGATGATGTTCCCGGAACGGGAAAGACAACAACTGCAATTGCATTTGGGCGTGTACTGGGTCTGGAATACAAGCGAATCCAGTTTACACCGGATGTATTGCCGTCGGATATTGTAGGATTTTCAATTTATGATAAAAACACCGGTACATTTTCTTACAAACAGGGAGCTGTTATGACAAATCTTCTGCTGGCAGATGAAATTAACCGTACCTCCAGCAAGACACAGTCTGCATTGTTGGAGGTTATGGAGGAGCGTCAGGCAACCGTCGATGGCGTAACCCATATTCTGCCGGCTCCGTTTGTGGTTATGGCAACGCAGAATCCGATAGGCTCTGCCGGAACACAGTTACTTCCGCAGGCACAGCTTGATAGATTTATGATACGCTTGGAAATGGGCTATCCGGATTTTTCCAGTCAGGTAGAATTAATGCGGAATCGTCAGAAAGAAGACCCGATTCATTTGGTAAGACAGGTTGTGGCAGCAGAAGATATTTTGAAAATGCAGGAAGCAGTACAGGAAATAACAATTGTGGATGAGTTGTTAGAGTATATTACGCATCTGGCGGAGGAAAGCCGCAGACATCCGATGATTACCTTGGGCATCAGTCCGAGAGGAGCAATCGCAGTATGCCGGATGAGTAAGGCGTGTGCTTATATACAGGGAAGAGATTATGTGCTGCCGGAGGACATACAGCAGGTATTTATTGATGTCTGCGGACACCGGGTAGTTATGGCACCAAAGGCAAAAATTACCGAGGTAACAGCACAGGAGGTTCTTCGGGAAATCATGGAAACCGTAGAACGTCCGGACCATATCTGAGAAAGGGGTATTTATGAAACGAGCTAGAACTTTGGTGGTTATATGGCTGCTGTTCTGGCTGGCAATATGGTTTCTGCAGGATTCTTCCTTTGGGCTTGTTCTATGTATAGGTACTGTTATAGGTATAGCGGTGGAGCGGATGTTGCTGCACTATCAGAAAAAGGCAGTTCAATGGAAGCTGACCACAGATACAACTGTGCAGAAGCAGGAGATATTGCCGGTCAAGGTGCAAATTATAAATCATAGCTGGTTCAGTCTTGCACATATGACAATGAAGCTTCAAGGCTACAACCAATTGACAGGAGAGCGTATGGAAGAGCTGCTTTCTATCCAAGTGCCGGGAAAGGGAAGTCAGGAGTTGGAGTGGCAGTTGGTTTGTCAGCATTGCGGAAGAATAGAGCTTCAGGTGACAGAGGTATACCTATATGACGGATGGGGGATTTTTGCGGCTGCCATGGATGCAGGAGAACAGATAGCGGCCTTGGTTTTGCCGAACATTTTGCCGGTAAAGATAAATCCTGAAATTCATGACAGCAAGGATGTGGAAAGTGACGAATATTCCATGTATCAGGCTGGTGAGGATGTTAGTGAAATATTTGCATTTCGGGAATACATTCCGGGAGACCGTCTACAGAATATCCATTGGAAATTATCAGAAAAAACCGATTCGGTGATTGTGAAGCAGCCGAGCTTTCCTATCAGCAATCAACTGGTGATTTTAATGGATAACAGCGTCGCAAAGGATTTGGAAGAAAATAAGGATGCTGTAAAAGAAAGAGAAGCCATGGGTGAATATGTGGTGTCTGTTTCCGCAGAGCTTTGTGAAATGCAAATACCGCATCATATCATATGGATGGACTGGAATACGGGAATGCTAAAGCAGTGCTTTATATCGCAGCTAAATGACCTGATGGAAAATCTGGCAGATATATTGTCTGTCGGAATCGAGGTAAGCGTAGCATCTGTAACAAGACAGTATATCGAGACTGCCGGTACACATACACGTATGATAGTAATAGGTATGAGAGAAGAAGCGTTATTTGAAATAAATGGAGAAGCTATATCCTATGTCAATGTACAGAATGCAAAGGAGGGAATCGGACTTGCAATCGAATAACACGAAACCGGACCTCTTTTGTGCGGTTATTTTTCAGGAAGCAGTTATTGTGGGACCTTGTATTCTCTATGCAGTATTGTGTCCCCAACAAATAAATATTGTAGGACCTGTTTTGGCAGGAATACTTATAGCAATCAGCATGACTGTGTATCGCAGGCTGTCATGGAAGTACCGATTTCTGATACCGATAATCTGGCTGGTTATTTTAGCCGGAGGGATGCTGCTGTTTCATAGTCAGATGACGGACGGAGTAGCGGATTTGATAAACCGGATAACGGAATTATGGAAGCAGGAGTATGGAAGAAATTATACGATTTATGCAAGCACAGCAGAAAAATGGAATGCCTGTCTTGCAATGACAGGCTTGACGGCAGTATGGGCAGTTATATATGAAATCAGTGAAGGAAAGCCGATTGTATTAATACTTCCATATCTTGGATATTGCATTTTGGGGCTGTTTTGTATACATACAACCAATATTTGGTTCTGGCTGCTGTTGGCAATGTATCTGCTTCTTGGTATAGAAATGATAACGGAGTCCAAAACCAAGGGACTTTCAGAGAAAAAAATCCGTACCATCGGTCAGACATGGATACGGCTATCGGTTGTAATAGGTGTGTTGCTGGCGGCAACCGCCGGATTCTGGGGAAGTCGGGATATTCCGGGAAAGGAATTCCTTCAGAGCTTTCTGGCAGACAGTATTCATCAGATGCGTTATAAAACGGCAGCAGGCACCGGATTAACCGAAGGAAGGCTTGAAAATGTAGGAAACAGGGAATACTCAGAGGATATAATTCTCAAGGTAACTATGACCCAGCCTACATCCTATTATCTAAGGGGCTTTGTAGGAGAAAGCTATGAGAATAATAAATGGAAGCCGTTGGCGGCACAGACCCGTTATGAATATGCGGATACCTTTTACTGGCTGCATCAGGATGGGTTCTATGGACAGAGCCAGCTAACAACGGCGGCAAAGGCGGTGGATTCCGAACAGATAGCATATGAAAATACGGTGACGATTCAGAATGTGGCACTTCCGTCGGATGTTGTATATGCACCCTATGAGCTTTTGCAGGAATCGGATATTTTAGATGCACAGTTGATTGGTGACAGCTCCATACCGGCAAGCGGATTCCGGGGAATGAGAGAGTACACATGGCAGGCATCGGATAATATCGTTACACAGTATCGGAAAATTGCGGCGTTGTTGTCCCAGTCCGAGACAAAAGAAACACAAGACTATCTGGCATCCGAGGCAGCCTATAATCAATTTGTTTATCAGAACTATATAGAACTTCCATCCGATATATTGCAGTATCTATCCGGCGAGCTGGGAGAATATATAGTGGATTCCGGACAGGCACATATGGATTATCAGATGGCAAAGCAAAATGTACTGTATTACCTGACAACCGAGATGACCTATCAGGAGGAAGTAAGTCCGGTTGGCAAGGATGTGGATTTTATTTTGCAATTCTTGGACGGAACGAAAAAGGGCTATGATATTCACTACGCATCTGCGGCGGTAATGCTGTTTCGGTACTATGGAATCCCGGCACGCTATGTGGAGGGAGTCTTAATTACACCGGAGGATGTTAAGACCATGGCAGACGGAGATACTCTGCTGTTGGATGGCAGTCATGTTCATGCATGGGTAGAATATTATCAGGACGGTGTTGGCTGGATACCGTTTGAGGTAACACCGACATATTTATCGGTCATGGAGTCAAGCGAACAATATCAGGATATTAGCGGTCTGACAGGACAGGTGTCAGGCGAAGAACAAGTGGAGGAGAATATAGAACCGGATAGTAATTCGGATACCGAAACGAAACCGCTTATGACGTTTTGGCTGGAGAATAAATTGCAAATTATTCTGGGAATTGTTATAGTAATAGCATTCATAGTTCTTGTTTTGTTTATTCTGTGGCTGGTTTCTGAACGCAGACGTGTGGCGAAACGAAAAGAGAATTTTTTGAAGAATACACCGACAGAAGCAATCTGTGATATGTATATTTATGCAATGGAATTATTGCAGGCAACCGGATTACGGATTCAGAATTGTCCGCCGGAAAGCTATCAACAGGCAGTTGAGAGTGATATGCGGCAGGGATATACAGACGTTGTGAAAATCTGGAAGGAAGCCCGATTTAGTCAGCATGCTATGTCAGAGGAACAAAGAACGGTAGTATTTCAATTTCAAGAGGAATTATGGAAACGAATCTGGAAACAGTCAAATATGTTTATGAAATTAAAGATAAAATATATGCTGTTTTTATAAAGGACTGTATGCGGGAAGGCGGAAAGAGAAGGGAAAATGCAAGGGTATAAAGTAAAAAAAAGAGTATATGCATGGATACTTTCTCTGGTAGTGGTATTGACAGCACTGGCAGGCTGTCAGGCAGCCGATTCCACGCTTCCGAAGCATTATGAAGAAACAGGAAAGCTACTATCGGATTCGCCGGAGCTTGGAGTAGGTTCGATTTATGGCGAGTGGAAGGTCATAGGGCTGGCAAGAGCCGGTCTGCTGGATGCGGATAAACAACAAGACTATGTGGAGGCTGCAACAAACTATGTTACAGATATAGGCTCTGCACAACTGCATCCGGTAAAATCAACTGATAACTCCAGATTGATTCTGGGTCTGACGGCAGCAGGAGCGGATGTTACGAATGTAGGCGGCTATAATCTGCTGGAAGGTCTGGCAAATACCGAATATATAGAGAGTCAAGGGTTGAATGGCCCGATTTGGGCATTAATTGCATTTGACAGCGGTGATTATGAAATTCCACCGGCAACGGAGGCGGGCAGCTCGGTTACGCGGGAATGGCTGGTTCAGACCATATTGGAGGCACAGCAAACGGATGGCGGCTGGTCGTTGACGGGAACGGACAGCGATGTAGACATTACCGCAATGGCAATTCAGGCATTGGCTCCGTATATGGCGGACGGAGAAGTGGAAGCGGCTGTCAATCAGGCACTTTCTTACTTGTCTGCCCAGCAGAATGCAGATGGCGGCTTCTCTAGCTGGGGAACGGTAAACAGTGAGTCCTGCTCACAGGTAATTGTTGCATTGACCTCCTTACAGCTTGACCCTATGGAGGACGTAAGATTCATAAAAAATAACCGTACGGTTCTGGATGCGTTAGATGATTTCTGGGTAAAGGACGGCTTTTGTCATTCGACCGATATGCCGGAGGCTGACCCTATGGCAACGGAACAGGCATATTATGCCATGGTTTCATATGTGTGCCTGACGGAACAAAGGGGCAGGCTGTATGACTTTACACAAAATAACCAGTCGGGAGCTGCATCAGGGACAGAGAACCCGTCCGGACAACAGACCTGTACCATTTCCATAGAATGTTCTACGGTGCTGAATCATATGGAGGATTTGACAGCAGGAAAAGAGGAAATAGTTCCGGAACAGGGTGTGATACTGGAAACAGAAACGGTGGAGTATGAAGCCGGAGCATCGGTTTATGATGTGCTGCTAAAGGTGTGTCAGGAGCATCGGATTCCGATGGAATCCTCATGGACTCCGATGTATAATAGTGCTTATATAGAAGGAATCCAGAATTTATATGAATTTGATTGCGGGGAATTATCCGGATGGATGTATTGTGTCAACGGTGAATATCCCAATTACGGCTGTTCGGCTTATGAAGTAAAGCCCGGAGATGTAATTGAATGGCACTATACCTGTGATTTGGGAAAAGATTTGAAGTGTGACTGGATAGAGAATGAATAAAAAGTATGAGAGATGCGTTTTCTAACTATCATCCAATTGTAAATGTGGTATATTTCGTAAGTGTGCTGACGGTAACAATGTCCTGTATTCATCCGGCAGCACAGCTTGCGAATCTGGTGTGTGCAGGGCTGTATGCAATCCTGTTAAAAGGGAAGCGGGCAGCCACGCTGTGTCTGCGTGTGGGACTTCCGATAATAGTCATGGCAGCCGTTATGAATCCGTTATTTAATCATGCAGGCGTGACGATTCTCGGTTATTTTCCGAATGGAAATCCGTTGGCACTGGAAAGCATTTTATATGGGTTGGCAGCAGGCTGTATGCTGGCAACTGTATTTTTATGGTTTTTATGCTTCCAAGAGGTTGTGACTACCGATAAGCTGATTTATTTATTCGGTAAGGTGATACCCGCAACCGCACTGATACTAAGCATGACACTGCGGCTGATTCCGAGATTCCGGATGCAGTTAACCAATATTACAGAAGCACAGCGGATGCTTGGCAGAGATGCTTCATCCGGAAACCTAATTCGCCGGATGCGAAATGCGGTTACGATTTTGTCCATTTTAATAACATGGGCATTGGAGGATGCGATTGAAACCGCAGACAGTATGCGGAGCCGGGGCTATGGCTTGGAGGGGCGTACCGCATTTAGTATATATACCATGGAGATGCGGGATAAGGCAGCACTTATCTGGCTTCTGGGAAGCGGACTGATATTGGTATTCTACGGAGGATTTTGCAAGGGCTTGGAATTTCGGTATTTTCCATCGGTATTTATGGCACCATGGAATACCATGACGGTGTTGCTGCAACTGTTGAATCTGGCACTGGCGGCAACCCCTGTAATCATTAGCTGGAAGGAGAACAATCAATGGCACTCATTACATTCGAGGACGTGAGCTTTTTTTATCCGGAGCAGACAATGCCGGCATTAAAGCACATTTCTTTTCAGGCAGAAGCGGGAGAGTTCTTGGTATTATGCGGTCCTTCCGGCTGCGGAAAAACGACCTTGTTAAAGCAATTAAAGCCGGTTTTGGTTCCCGGCGGTATGCAAAGCGGAGTTGTCCGGTTTCATGGACAGAGCATAGAAGAAGTATCTGCAAGGGAGCAGGCTGCCCGGATTGGTTATGTGTTCCAGTCACCGGAAAATCAGATAGTAACGGATAAGGTGTGGCATGAGCTTGCCTTTGGCTTGGAGAGCTTAGGCTATGAGTCGGCAGAGATTCGAAGACGTGTAGTGGAAATAGCAACCTTCTTTGGAATCCAGAATTGGTTTTATGAGGAAATTATGCATTTATCCGGAGGACAGAAACAGCTTTTGAATCTGGCTGCCATTATGACAATGCAGCCGGAGGTGATTGTCTTAGATGAACCGACCAGTCAGCTAGACCCGATTGCCGCATCGGATTTTCTGAATACACTTGCAAAGATAAATCGGGAATTGGGCACCACCATTCTTATCATTGAGCAGAGACTGGAGGAGGTATTTCCCCTTGCAGACCGCGTTCTGGTTATGAGTAAAGACGGAGAACTGATATGTGAAGGGGAACCCCGGAAGGTCGGTATGGAACTGAGAACGAGCAAAAGCGTAATGTTTCAAGCAATGCCGACAGCAATGCGAATCTGGAACGGAATTGCAAATGAGCAGGAATGCCCGGTTACGATTCGGGAGGGGAGAGAGTTCTTAACGGTGCTTGCAAAGGAGCAAACGCCGCAGGAATTACCGGAAGAAAAGGAAGAAGGGCTTTCAGAAGAAACAAAGCCTTGTGTCTTAGAAGCAGAGAATATCTGGTTTCGATATGAACAAAACGGGCCGGATATTATAAAGGGAATGAAGCTTTCCTTACACAAGGGAGAGTGGCTTTGTCTGCTGGGTGGAAACGGAACCGGAAAGACAACCGCAATCAAGGTATTAAGCGGTTTGCAGAAGCCATATCGGGGAACCGTAACTACGCGGGAGGAGATAGGTTATCTGCCACAGAATCCGCAGACGCTTTTTGTGAAAAAGACAGTAGAGGCAGATTTGCGTGAGGTGCTGACCGGGCAGAAGAGCGAAAAGGAAAAACGGCTGCGGGACATGATGAAGCTGTGCCGGCTGACCGGATTAGAGCAGCGGCATCCGTATGACCTGTCCGGTGGGGAGCAGCAGCGGTTGGGACTGGCAAAGGTATTATTGCGGCAACCGGGGATTTTGCTGTTGGACGAGCCTACGAAGGGGCTGGACATAGAGATGAAATGCATACTTGCCGAGGTTTTACAGGAGTTATTGCAACAGGGAATTGCGATTTTGATGGTTAGTCATGATGTGGAATTTTGTGCGGCATATGCAAAGCAGTGTGCGTTGTTTTTTGACGGAGCAATTGTTACACAGGATACACCGCGGAGATTTTTCTCCGGAAACAGCTTCTATACAACCGCAGCAAACCGGATAGCCAGAGTATTTCTTCCGCAGGCGGTTGTAGCAGAGGATGTTATCCTGGCATTTGGCGGGGAAGCTGAGAAGCCGGACAAAAGACTAGACAAAAAAAGGGAAAAAACCATAACAGAACATACGGTATGCGGACAGGAAAATGAAACCGGACATGAGAAGGCTACAAGCTCTGTGCAGCCAAAACAAAACCGGAAATCACAGAAACCAAAATTACCGATGCGAACCTGCGTGGCAACCGTTATGATTCTGCTTCTGATACCGATTACGTTATATTTCGGTGTGCGGACCGGACGATATAATGTCAGCTCTGTGCTGGTGTTGCTAGAGTGTATGATGCCGTTTTTTCTTGTTTACGAAGGAAAGAAACCGAAGCCGCGGGAATTGGTTGTGATTGCGGTATTATGTGCCATCGGGGTTGCCGGAAGAGCCGCATTTTTTATGCTGCCGCAATTTAAGCCGGTTATGGCACTTACAATTATTGCCGGAGTTGCAATGGGGGCAGAGACCGGTTTCTTGGTGGGAGCTATGACGATGCTGGTGTCGAATATATTATTTTCGCAGGGACCATGGACTCCATGGCAGATGTTTGCAATGGGAATCGTCGGATTTCTGGCGGGACTTTTGTTCCGAAAGGGAAGACTTCCGGCAAACCGGTTGACGCTCTGCATATTTGGTGGACTGGCTGCATTAGTGATATATGGCGGAATTATGAACCCGGCAGCGGCATTGGTCTGGGGAAATCAGAGCTTAAACCGGAACATTCTGATAGCATATTATATTTCCGGATTTCCGATGGACTGTATTCATGGATTTGCAACGATAGTATTTTTGCTATTGGCAGCCAAGCCGATGATTGAAAAGCTGGAACGGATAGAAAAGAAATATGGATTTCCGCAGGTTGCGGATTGAGCAGAAAAGTAGTATAGTAATGTGGTATATATATAGGTTGATGGACAGAAGATAACGTCATAAATATCCGGGGAGAATATATGGAACAACAGAGCCTTACACTATTTCGTACATGTAAGCAGATTGCCCGACAAATGGACGCAAACGGCATCCTGCTGGAAGGCGATTTCAGTGTCGTGGAACAATTGAGAATGGATTTGCGTAATTTTTTCTGTTATCTGGCAATTTCCGATGGAATTGTGCAGAAGGAAGAGATTCGTTACATCAATAAATTGCTGGAGTATGAATTTGATGCAGATACGATTATGGACTGTATCCGGAATAATTGTATTTCGAGCAGGGATTTTCTGAACAACCCACCGTTGTCCCTACGTTATTTTTTGAAGGACAAAAACATACCGAATGCAGTTTATCAATCAAAGTATTATGACATCCGTAATCTGTATTATTATACCTTTCAGGAATTAGGCAGGGAGTTTATTGCCTGCAATCGGAAGGTAGAGGATGGGGAGATTCGCAATCTGACCCGGTATCTTCTGATGCTGGAGAGTCAGATGAATGCCTATAAGAATTATGGAGAGGAGCGGCAGGAGACACCGGACAGCATTCCGTATCGGATAAAGGAGACCTCTAAGAATGAGGAAGAAGAGATTGCATTCGTTGGAACAATTACAGAGGCAGACCCGGCGGGATATGATTTAAATGCACTGATGCAGGAACTGAATGGCTTAATCGGGCTGGGAAGCGTAAAAAAGGAAGTTAAGAATCTGGTAAACCTGCTCCAGATTAATGAACTGCGGAAGCAGAACGGTTTAAAACAGGCAAGTGTTGCAAGGCATTTTGTGTTTACCGGGAATCCGGGTACAGGTAAGACAACCGTAGCCCGCCTGCTTTCCAAAATCTACTGTGCCTTGGGCGTTTTATCGAAGGGGCACTTGGTTGAAGTAGACCGTTCCGGTATGGTTGCCGGATATATGGGACAGACCGCATTGAAGGTTAAGCAGGTAGTAGATAAGGCAAAGGGCGGAGTTCTTTTTATTGACGAAGCATATGCATTAAGCAATCATGGACCGGAAGGGGATTTCGGACAGGAAGCAATTGATACCCTGAATAAAGCAATGGAAGATTATCGGGATGACCTTATCGTGATTGTTGCAGGTTATCCGGATTTAATGGAGGAATTTATCGAATCCAATCCGGGCTTAAATTCCCGATTTAATAAGACCATTGATTTTCCGGATTATAATGCAGAGGAGCTATATGAGATTTTCACATATATGAGCCGGGAGCAGGATTATCATGTAAGCAGTACCGGTGTGGAACGATTGCGGGAGCATTTACGGGAAATGGTGAACCATAAGGATGAGAACTTTGGAAATGCCAGAGATATAAGGAATTATTTAAGTCAGGTAATTGAACGACAGGCAAACCGTCTGATTGCTGCCAGCTCGGTAGATAAGCAGCAATTGCTGACGATTGAAGCAGAGGATTTGTAGAACAGGAGCAGATATGGGTACAAAACAGGAACCACAGGTTTCACAGGAAGGAAAGAAGCCGGAGAAACCAAAAAAGGTTTTATTACAAAATCAAATAGAGCGTTATCTGAGAATCCCGTTTTTTTTGCTGATTCCGTTAGTATTGTTTAACGGATTAGTCTATATGCGAAATCTGGAGACCGGAATTTATTTTTCTATTATATTAATTATTTATACACTGCTGGTTACATTTATATATGTGCATAATAAGCCGAATATTATGACGACGCTGATGGGCTTTGCGTTTGAACAGGGACAGGTACAGAAGGAATTACTGAAGGATTTGGCAATTCCGTATGCACTGATAGACTTAGACGGAAAAATTCTGTGGGCAAATGCATTATTCTACGGAATTGTCGGATTAGAGAAGCAGAATAAAAAGTCTGTCGTACAGATTTTTCCTGAGATTACCAGAGAGCTGTTTCCGCAGAAAAATAACATGACAGAATTTGGTATGCGGTATCAGGACGGATATTACCGGGTGGAAATGCGTCGAATCATGATGCACGAAGCTCCGCTTGAGGAAATGAACCATGAAAGTGAGGATGGCTTTATTGCCATGTACCTCTTTGATGAGACAGAGCTTAGAAAGTATATTCAGGAAAATAAGGACCAGAAGCTGGTAGCTGGATTGGTGTACATTGATAATTATGAAGAGGCATTAGAGGGTGTGGAAGAGGTTCGCCGCCCATTGCTGACTGCATTGGTTGACCGAAAGGTGAACAAATATATGCAGAATATTGATGCCATTGTAAAGAAGATAGAAAAGGACAAATTTCTGGTGGTATTCCGGCAAAAGTATTTGGAGGAATTACAGACAACGAAGTTTGCACTGTTGGACGAGGTTCGTTCCATTAATATCGGTAATGAGATTGCGGTTACCTTAAGTATCGGTCTGGGTGTAAATGCGGACACATATATACAGGCGTATGATGCCGCCCGCGTCGCTATCGACCTTGCACTGGGACGAGGCGGGGATCAGGCTGTTGTAAAGGATGGCGAGCAGATATACTACTATGGCGGAAAATCGCAGGGTGTTGAGAAGAATACCAGAGTAAAGGCAAGAGTGAAGGCACACGCCTTACGAGAGGTATTAGAGTCCAAGGATGAAGTTATTATCATGGGACATAAGATACCGGACGTGGATTCGCTCGGCTCGGCAATCGGTATATACCGGCTGGCAACTGCTATGAACCGGCGGGCATATATAGTAATTAATGAGGTGACAGCTGCCATTCGTCCGGTAATGAATAACTTTATCGGCAATAATATGTACCCGGAGGATTTGTTTGTAAACAGTGAGCAGGCAATGAATCTGATAGACCAGGATACCGCTCTGGTAGTGGTGGATGTGAATCGGCCAAGCTATACCGAGTGTGAGGAATTGCTTACCATGACGAAGTCCATCGTTGTAATAGACCATCATCGTGCCATGAGTGATTCAATTCAGAATGCAATTCTTTCTTATATAGAACCGTATGCATCCTCTGCCTGTGAAATGGTAGCAGAGATATTACAGTACATTATTGATAAGCCGAAGCTGCGTCCGATAGAAGCGGATGCGATGTATTCCGGAATTTTGGTGGATACAGATACCTTTGTCACCAAGACCGGTGTCCGTACCTTTGAAGCGGCTTCGTTCTTAAAGCGAAGCGGAGCAGATGTGACGCGGGTTCGTAAGATGTTCCGTACCGATATGGAGGTATATCAGCAGAAGGTAGCCGGTGTAGAGAATGCGGAATTATTTATGGATGATTATGCAATCGGAATTCTGCCGTCGGAGGGAGTAGACAGCCCAACCGTATTGGCGGCACAGATTGCAAATGAATTACTGGACATTGACGGAGTTAAGGCATCCTTTATGCTGACACAGGTAAAGGATACCGTATACATCAGTGCGAGGTCGATAGACGAGGTAAATGTGCAGATAATTATGGAACGAATGGGCGGCGGCGGACACGCAACCGTAGCCGGAGCACAGCTTCATGACTGCACAGCAGAGGAAGGCAAGAAGCAATTACAGGATATATTACAGAAAATGATAGTGGAAGGAGATATATAGCATGGAAGTAATCTTATTGCAGGATGTGAAAGCATTAGGAAAAAAGGGACAGATTGTAAAGGTCAATGACGGATATGCCCGTAACTTTATTCTGCCGAAGAAGCTTGGTCTGGAAGCAAACAGCAAGAATCTGAATGACTTAAAGCTACAGAAGGCAAATGAAGAAAAGGTGGCAGCCGAGCATTTAGCAGCCGCAAAGGAGCTGGCAGCCGAGTTAAAGGATAAGGAAATTGTACTGAGTCTTAAGCTGGGTGAGGGTGGAAAGACCTTCGGCTCGATTTCTTCAAAGGAAATTGCAGAGGCAGCCAAGGAGCAGTTAGGCTATGACCTTGACAAGAAGAAGATTCAGTTAAAGGAAAGCATTAAGTCCTTAGGTGTTCATAATGTGGTATTAAAGTTACATCCGAAGGTAACAGCGGAATTGAAGGTAAAGGTAACAGAAGGATAGGAACTGACAGGCAATGGATGAAGCGGTAATTCGAAAAATACAACCAAATAGTGTAGAGTCTGAACAGGCAGTGCTGGCATCCATGCTGATGAGCCGGGAGGCTGTCGTAAATGTTGCAGATATGCTGACAAAGGATGATTTCTACCAGACACAGTACGGAGTCATTTTTGAGGCTATGGTAGAGCTGTATCATGAGGGAACCTCGATAGACCTGATAACCTTAATGGAACGCCTGAAGGAGAAGGGGGTTCCGGAATCCGTATACGGTATTGAGACCATGCAGGAGCTGATGAGTGCGGTTCCGACCTCTGCAAATGCGAAGAAATATGCAGAGATTGTCAAGGACCGGGCAAATATGCGGCGGGTCATCAAGCTGGCAGAAAACGCAGCCAATGAGTGCTATACCTTAAAGGATTCCTCTGCCAATATTCTAAGCAACATTGAGAATCAGGTTCTTGAAATGACGCAGAATGCCAATAACGGAGACGATATTGTTCCGATTCGCGAGGTTGTGGATAATGTGCTGCGAAATATCCGGGAAGCGGCAAAGCAGCAGGGAAATGTTACCGGTGTACCGACCGGCTTTCTGGATTTGGATGATATGCTGACCGGTCTGCATGGCTCGGAGCTGATTCTGGTTGCAGCCAGACCTGCAATGGGAAAGACCGCATTCGTGCTTAATATTGCAGAATATGTAATATTAAAAACCGATGTACCGGTTGCTATCTTTAACTTCGAGATGAATAAGGAGCAGTTGGTTCAGCGTATGATTGCGATGGAATCACAGGTAAATTCGCAGAATATAAGAACCGGTAATTTACAGGATGACCAGTGGTTAAAGCTGTATGAAAGCTCGAATATAATAGGTGGGACAAAGCTGTTTATTGAAGACCAGTCCAATGTCACGATTGGAGATATACGAAATAAGTGCAGGAAATTAAAGCAACGGCATAACGTAGGCTTAATTATCATAGATTACTTACAGTTGATGAGCGGAAACGGCAGAACGGATTCCAGACAGCAGGAGGTATCGGAAATATCCAGAGGTCTGAAGGTGCTGGCAAAGGAATTAGATGTGCCGATTATTGCATTGTCACAGTTAAGCCGGGCGGTAGAAGCAAGAACCGACCATCGTCCAATGCTGTCGGATTTGCGGGAATCCGGTTCTATAGAGCAGGATGCCGATGTGGTTATGTTCATATATCGTGAGGATAAATATCGGGATGATTTGCCGGAGGAGGACAAGAATAAGGCAGAGATTATCATTGCCAAGCAGAGAAATGGTGCCACCGGTACGGTTATGCTGGGCTGGCAGGGCGAATATACAAAGTTCGTGAATCTGGAACGCAGCCGACGTTCATAAGTGGCGGTTGCCACAGAAGAAGTGCAAAATTTGTCAGAAAGACGGATATAATAGAATACGATAGAAATTGTAGAAGAAATCTCCCTTAGTGTATCATGATAGCAGGAATGAATAGATACACGAAGGGGGATTCTTTTTTATGAATGAGACACGATATTTAATATCTGATACTTCCAAACAATTAAAGGTAGAGCCGCACGTTCTGCGTTATTGGGAAGAAGAACTGGATATGAAGATTAATCGAAATGAGATGGGGCATCGTTATTATACGGCAGACGATATTCGGGTATTGCAGGCAGTCCGGGAAATGAAGGACCAGGGACTTCAATTAAAGGCAATCAAACAGCTTCTGCCGGAATTATATAAGAATCCTGATTTTAACTGGAAGGTGATTATGGAGCAAAGGGATGAGCTTACACCGGAGGTACATACCAAACCCACACATGGAAAAGTCATAGAAATGCGGCAGAATAATAACACAGAAATGGTTACAGCCACGCAGCAAGCACCCATCAATCCAATGTCGGCAGAGTTAAAAATGGAGCAGTTTCAGGAGATAATGACAAGAATTATCGGTAAGGCATTGGAAGCAAATAACCGTTCCTTAACCGGAGCTATCAGCAATGAAGTATCAGACAAGGTATCCGAGCGTGTCATTAAGCAGATGGACTATGTGATGCGGGAAAATGAGGAACGGCAGGAGGAGCGGTTTCGGAAGCTGGATGAGGTGCTTCGTACAAAACAACGGGCAAATGCAGAGGCGGCTGCCGCTGCGGAGGATGCCAAGCGGAAGCATAAAAAGAGCTTATTCGGGAAAAAACAAAAGGCGAGAAGATAGACGCATTGACATACCGCGTTGATAATCATATAATAGAGATTCAAAATCATTCTCAAAGATAAGGGGAAATTACAACATGAAGAATATGTTAAATTTTAAGGAACATAGCAAAGAGGAATTAACAGATATTTTGAATCTTGCATTGGATATGAAACGGTATCCGGAAAAGTATCAGGAGATTTTGAAGGGCAAGAAGCTATATACGCTGTTTGAAAAGACATCAACAAGAACCTTTTTATCATTTACCACCGGCATTACAGAGCTGGGCGGAACTTACTATAATCAGTTGTGGAAGGATTCAAACTTTGTTCTGGGTGAACCAATCTCAGAACTGAGATACGTAGGCCGGAACGTAGACATTATTATGGCGAGACTGATTAAAAACGAAACCGTAGAATTATTTGGAGCAAATAGCACCGTTCCGTTTATTAATGGCTGTGACAGTACCTATCATCCGTGTCAGATTCTTGCAGATGCATTGACACTGCTTGAGAAGTTCGGCACACTGGATGTGAAGTTCTTATATATCGGTGCAAAGAATAATGTATTTAATTCTCTAGTGGAATTTTTCTCTAAGATGGAGACCGGAACTTTGTATGGTCTGACACCGTTAGTAAATGATACAGCAGTGGATGCAGATTTTTATGAGAAAGCAAAGGCTACCGGTTATTATGTAGAGCTGAATCCGGAAATGTCCATGGAAGAAGCAAAGTCTTATGTAAAAGATATGGATGTATTATATACCGATACATGGGTAGATATGGAATTTTTCAACAATCCTGCATATGCAGAGCAGAAGGAAAAGACCTTGAGCATGATGATGCCATATCAGATTAACAGCCAGTTTGTAGAAGGAAGTCATGCCATTGTGCTTCATGATATGCCAATGCACGTTGGATATGAGATTTCTCAGGAGGTAGTTGATAAGAATCTGGAGCATATTCTGGATCAGGCAGAAAACCGCCGCCACGCAGAAAAAGCTGTCATGGCGACGTTATTGGGAAAAGGAACGATATTATGATTATACGGACTAGTCGGTAGCGGCCTGTGCATGATAGGCGGTGACATCCAGAATGGTTTCTCCGTCTATCTGCAGGGCTGTCGGCTGGTCAAATTCTACGGTAATGTCTTTACCGGTTAAGATTTCAACCATTTCGGTATGTTTTACATGTTCACCCTTGAAAATAGTAGGAAATACAGTTAAGGTCTTAAGCTTTCCGGAGCCATACATAACAGCCACAGACAGGGTTTCGTTTTGCAGACGATTCTGCTTTGGTGTTATCATCATGCCGCCACCGTAAAAGCGTCCGTTCATGGTAGGAGCAAGCCAGACGTGTTCATAGGTATGCTCCACACCGTCAACGGTAATGGTTGCATTGGTCGGATGATAATGAAACAGCAGTCCCTTGATAGCAATTGCGGTATAGTTTGCCGGCTTATTTGAATGTTCATGAAGCTTATCCGCAACCTCACAGCAATAGCCGTCAATCCCATAGCCGATTCCGTTTAAGAACAGATAATCGGTTCCGTTTACGGTTACGGTAGGAAGCTTCTTTATATACTGGTTAATCCGGAACGGAACGGTATCCCGTTCTTTTTCTAAATCCCGTAAAAAGTCATTGCCGCTGCCTGCCGGATAATAGAGAATCGGATTCGGAACGGAAAGCCCGGCAATGTTATTAATGAACCGGTTCAAGGTGCCGTCTCCGCCACAGACAATGATAGAGTCATTGGCGTCTATTTTAGATAAATACTCTGCATAGTCCTCAATATCAAGCACGTTTTGATAAATAAGCTCCTGTTCCGGCATCAGGGCTAACAGCTTTTTAGATTCCTCCTCTCCTTTTCCGTTACACGCGAGTGGGTTGTATAATATGTATTTCTTCGTCATGAGTTAAGTCCTCCTTCATGGACAGTATAATCTTGTAGTGCGGTTTCCATTTCAGAGCGGATGTAATCACCAAGCTCTGCAGTGGTATGTTCGTGAACATATTCGGTAGAAAGAACATCCAGAACATCTATATATACATCCGAATGATGCAGGGGATAATTCCGATGTATTGTTTCGGTTCCGTGAATTGATAACACAACAATCGGCACATCTGCCTTTTGTGCGATTTTCAGGACACCGTTATGAAACGGCAGTAATGTCAAGTCCTTGCTTCGGGTACCCTCCGGGTAAACGGCAATGGATACCTGATTGTCTTTTATTAATTTCACAGCCTTTAAAATGGTTTTCATGGCATTTTTCGGCTGTTCCCGGTCTATCGGAAGAAAGCAGCAACGGTGAATCAAATGTCCAAACACCGGAATCTGAAAATTCTCAGGCTTGGATATGAATGCAAGGTCCTGTTTTCTAAATACCTGCCAGGTTACAATCGGGTCAAACTTGGACCTGTGATTGCATACCAGAAGAAACCGCGAATCCTTCGGAAGCTTTTGGATGCCGGTTACATGAAGCCGGACGCGGACGACCTTTAAGGAGATAGCGGTAAAGCTGTATAGCAGAAATCGATAGAAGCGGCTGTTTTTTGTATATTCCCGGCTGAACGGTACCAGCAAAGCACTGATAACCAGAATCAGAAGATAGAGCATGAGGATACTCACAACAGCCAGAGCCAATATTTTTATAACTTCCATATATATCCTTCACTTTCTGAATGCAGTTTTAAGCAAAAAGAGAATCGCTACCATCACATCAGGTCAGGCAGCGATTCTCTTTTATCACACTTGATGTATCTTATTTATTCCTCTGAAATAGCTCCTGCTGGGCAAGAACCGGCACAAGAACCACAGCTGATGCATGTATCAGCGTCGATTACAAACTGGCCGTCACCTTCAGAAATAGCACCAACCGGACAAGAACCGGCACAGGCACCACAGGATAAACAAGCGTCAGAAATAACGAATGCCATAACGGATAACCTCCTTTTAATTTTTATCATCCACTTCTAATTTTAAGCCTTTTTGCCTATTATAGCAAGTAGAACTTTTAGGAAAATTGTCGCAAGAGGTCAAGAGTTTTCTGTCTGTGTCTGATTTTGGGAATTTCCCTCTGCCAGCTCCTTTCTACGCTTCTTAATACCGTCAATAATATGACCTTTGGCAATGATGGCTTCGTTACTGGTGAGGGCAGGAACCCCCTTTAACGGATAATCAATACCGAGGTTCTTATACTTTACTTCACCCATTGTATGATATGGGAGAACATCTAATGCCTTTAGATTCGGTAATCCACCGATAAAGTAGCCTAAGCGGGTAAGCTCATCCTCCTGGTCCGTAATACCGGGAACAATTACGTGCCGAATCCATACCGGAATATTTTTTTCGGCAAGATAGTTTGCAAAATCCAGAATATTGTCAATCGGCTGTTTGGTTAATTTCTTATGTCCCTCCGGGTCAATGTGCTTAATATCAAGCATAACCAAATCAGTTACGGTAGAGAGCTTCTCAAACTTGGCAAAAACAGCCGGGTCATTTCTGCGAAACATAATGCCGGAGGTGTCCAGACAGGTGTGAATGCCACGCTGCTTTGCCTGCGAAAAGAGTTCCGTCAAAAAATCAATCTGCACCAGAGGTTCGCCGCCGGTAGCGGTCAGTCCTCCGCCGTTCATATAAAATTCTTTGTTTTTATCATAATAATCCAGAATATCCTCTACGGTCATTTCTTCGCCGCCGCTTAACTCCCATGTGTCGGGATTGTGGCAGTATGCACATCGCATCGGGCAGCCCTTGAAGAACACGACAAAACGTGTGCCGGGTCCGTCAACCGTTCCAAAGGTTTCAATTGAATGTATACGTCCTACCATAATAAAGCCTCCAATCTTGAGTCTTATTATACACTAGATAGAACAGGAAAGGCAATAATCATTTCACCGATTCAATATAGATATCCATCTGATTCCGCAGGGTATCGAAGTCACAAGGACCGGTTTCTAAAATAGTCTGATGGTATCCGATTTCATCAAAGGAATCACCAAGCTGACTCTTTGCATAATCCCTCAGCTCAACAAATTCCAGATAGCCGACAAAATATTGCGGATAATATCCCGGCTCTTCTATCATCATATCATAAAGCCCCTCTGCCGTTTCCGTATTAAATCCAAGCTCATCCATATAATTGCACAGGTCCTGAAGGGAGTAACCGTAATAATTTACATAAATATCTGCCAGACAGCAAAATGCCAGATTCTGTAATTCTGCGGCAACGTATAGCTTGCGGACATAATCACTGTCATAGTTTGAATAAGTAATCCAATTATAAGACCGCATTTCCACATACATTGCCCAGCCCTCACTATAGCCTAAGAAGTTTAACATATCACGAACCGGATACGGATTCGTGGAGAGGAAATAGGTCATTTGATATAAATGTCCCGGATAGCCTTCATGTGCATAGGTGGCAGACAAGGCACCGGCACCGCCGTTATTTTCGCTGCGGTTTACCTGAATGACATTGTGGGTATAGTCATCAATACAAGGAGTTACACAAAAGGCAGGTGATACAATATCCGCAATGGCAGGGTCAATGTCACTGATGGTATATTCAACCTCCGGAGGAGCCGGAAAATCCGTCAACATTTCCTGCTTATAATATTCCAGAAAATTAGCAGGAGAGGAAAGACCTTCTACTATAAAATTCTCATCCCCATAATATTCCAGAAGAACCTGCGGTTGATTTGCATAAATGTCATAAATAACATTCGTAGAATCCTCCAATACCTGCTCCAATACCTTTTTCATTTCCGGAATTGTCTTAGAAGAACCTGTTTTGTGAGCAACAATATATTCATAATAATCTTTTCCACCTTCATAATTACAGATGCCACCAAGGTCCGCACTCTTCCCCTTCAAGCTGTTCAATGCGTCAATCATAGCCTGATAGGCCGGAATTACGGTGTTCAGAACAAGGTTGCGGTTCCGGTCCTTGTAAGCTTCCTGCTGGGTGTCGGATAAGCCCTCCATTGCATCAATCCGGTGGTCAAAGGTCGTAATCAGGTAATTGTCATCGGTATGACTTAAAAATTCCTCACACTGTTCAACCGCATCCTCAATGGCTCCGTCTGACATACCGTACCCTTCCGCAGTCCGGTAAGCTTCATAATCAGTACAATAGGAAAAATAGTCATCCATTAAGTCCATAAGAGCAAGGTAATCTTCAATATCGTCTGTGGAATAGAACTCATATAAGGACATATTTAAAGGCATATTGCTCTGCACACCCGTCACCTGTCCAAAGACGGTTGCCTGATAATGACAGTCCTGCACAGATAATTCCTGCTCTATGTAGTGATATAAAACATCATAGGTAAGCTGCTGCTTGGCATCTAACTGATTATATTCAAAGGAGGTCAGTTCTTCAAAGGTTCCGGTTAAGTCATCCCAATCCTCCTCCATACCGGAAAAGTCACGGTCATCCAAATCTCCAAGGGTCGGTTCCATATCTTCAATTCCGTAACCGACAGGGTCCTTTAAGGTAAAATGCAGATTCAGGGTATTATCCGTAACCTCTTCTAAGAAAAGCTCCTCAAGAAATGCGTCAAATTCGGCATTCGGAGTGGCACTGACGGTCTGGGTTTTCGCACAGCCGGAAACGGAAAACATCAGGACGGCACTTAAGCCGATAGCCGTAATTCGTTTTGATATGGTGTGTAAATTCATACTTGCTCCTTTTAACATACTTTTACTAACAGATATATAAAATTATACGCATAAGAAATAGAAAAAACAACAAAAATCATAAAGTTTTCCTATGGCAAAATCACACCTTGACATGGTAAAAATAGACAGGTATACTAAATATTGAATAGGTAATAAGCGAAGAAGAGAAGAGTACATAAGAGGGACATTTACAGAGAATCTGGTGAGCTGAGAACAGAGAATGAAGTGCTTATGGAAGATGGTCTTGGAGCGTTGAGCGTGAGCGGAAGGTAAGCGTTCGATGGTAGCACCCATTATCGTGCAGAACTGTACTTGCAGTTCCTGAGTCCGTCATCGTGAGGTGTCGGAGAATTAAAGTGGTACCACGAGGAGAATCCCCCCCCGTCTTTAAGAAACGTCTTAAAGACGGGGGGTTATGTATTTTTATAGGAGGAGAAGAAGAACATGGCAAAGAAACCGTATTACATTACAACTGCAATTGCGTACACATCGGGAAAACCGCATATAGGTAACACCTATGAGATTGTGTTGGCAGACAGCATTGCACGTTATAAGAGATTTTTGGGGTATGATGTCCGGTTCCAGACCGGTACAGACGAGCATGGACAGAAGATTGAACAAAAGGCAGCAGAAGCCGGAATTACACCGAAGGAGTTTGTAGACCAGACAGCAGGAGAAATCAAACGAATCTGGGATTTAATGAATACTTCATATGATAAATTCATCCGGACAACCGATTCTGACCATGAGAAGCAGGTACAGAAAATATTTAAGAAGCTGTATGATAAGGGAGACATCTACAAGGGTGAATACGAGGGAATGTACTGTACTCCATGTGAGTCATTTTTTACCAGCTCACAGTTGATTGACGGAAAGTGTCCGGACTGTGGAAGAGAGTGTCAGCCGGCAAAGGAGGAGGCATACTTCTTTAAGCTCAGCAAATATACAGACAAGCTGATTCAGCATATTAATTCCCATCCGGAATTTATTCAGCCGGAGGCAAGAAAGAATGAAATGATGAACAATTTCCTGCTGCCGGGCTTGCAGGATTTGTGTGTATCCCGTTCTTCCTTTAAGTGGGGAATCCCGGTAGATTTTGATGATAAGCATGTTATCTATGTATGGATTGATGCATTAACAAACTATATAACCGGTCTTGGCTATGATGTAGACGGAAATCATGACCCGATGTTTAAGAAATACTGGCCGGCAGACCTGCATTTGATTGGTAAGGATATTCTGCGGTTCCATACGATATATTGGCCGATTATGTTAATGGCACTGGATTTACCGTTGCCAAAGCAGGTATTCGGACACCCATGGCTGATTCAGAGTGATGGAAAAATGAGTAAGTCAAAGGGAAATGTTATTTATGCAGACGATTTGGTAGAAATGTTCGGCGTAGATGCTGTCCGGTACTTCCTGTTGCATGAAATGCCGTTTGAAAATGACGGTGTTATTTCATGGGAGCTGGTTGTAGAGCGTATGAACTCTGACTTGGCAAATACACTGGGTAATCTGGTAAATCGTACTATTTCCATGTCGAACAAATACTTTGGCGGAATTGTCCGGAATGCAGATGTGACAGAGCCGGTAGACGAGGAATTAAAGAAGGTAGCACTGGAAACACCGCTTAAGGTGACAAAGGCAATGGAGAAGCTTCGGGTAGCCGATGCCATTACCGAGATATTTACATTGTTCAAGCGGTGCAACAAATATATTGATGAAACGATGCCATGGGTATTGGCAAAAGAGGAGGCATCCCAGGCAAGACTGGAGACCGTATTATATAATCTTGTGGAAAGTATCACAATCGGAACAGTTTTATTAAAGTCCTTCATGCCGGAAACCTCCGCAAAGATTCTGGAGCAGTTACACGCAGAGGACCGGGAATGTGACCAGTTGGGCGTATTCGGTATGTATCCGAACAACACAAAGGTAACAGAGACACCGGAAATCCTGTTTGCACGACTGGATGCAGAAGAGGTTCTGACCGAGCTGGAGCGTCGGAAGGAAGAAGCAAAGCTGAATCAGTACGGTCCGGGAATCGATGTAGAGCAGAAGGAAGAAATCGACATTGATATGTTTGACAAGGTACAACTTCGGATGGGTCAGATTATTGCCTGCGAGGAAGTGAAAAAGTCAAAGAAGCTTCTTTGCTCACAGGTAAAAATCGGCAGCGAAATCCGACAGATAGTATCCGGTATCAAGGCACACTATACACCGGAGGAAATGGTTGGCAAGAAGGTTGTGGTTGTTACGAACCTGAAGCCGGCAACGCTTGCGGGTGTCAAGTCAGAGGGTATGCTGCTGTGTGCAGAGGATGAGAACGGAAATCTGTCCCTGTTGACTTCTGAGAAAGAAATGCCGCATGGTGCGGAAATTCGATAAAGGAGAGAAACGGTTATGTGGCAATCGTTACAATATGTAATATCAGCTATCCTGACGCTGGGGTTTGCGACCATCGGGATTGTCAGTTGTGTGGTATTACATCGTCAGAAAAGTATTATCATAGAGAGCCGGCTGGGGCGTTCCAGCAGTGTATCGGAGATAGTAAATGTAAATGTTGCATTAGTAGGGATTGCCATGTCCGTTTGGTTTCAGTACTACGTTTTTGTTCCGCCGTTGCTGATGTATATCTTCTTTATTGTCATAACCACTCGAATCCGCAGCGGATTATCCGAAAACGGGATGTTTGTGGGATTAACTTTTATTGATTGGGAGCATATCGAAGGTTATAAATTCGTAAATGACAACATAAATACAATAAAGGTGAAACTGCGTGCCAATAAGCGGCAATACATTATTGAGTGTGAGAAGGAACAAAAATCCGTAATGGAACAATTGGTACGGAGCAAGCTTCAGGAAATGCCGGAAAGTAGTCGATAGTTCCGCAAAAGGATTGACACTGATACCTTCATGCGATTATACTGAAAGTCGTGAAAGTTTTGCTTGCTCAGGCTGGCAGCAGGAACTTCAATTATAACGTATGATGGAAGTGGAGGTACAAAATGAGACATTTGATTGATCCCATGGACTTAAGCGTAGAAGAAATTCAAGAGCTGTTAACGCTTGCGAATGATATTATTGCACACAAAGAAAAATACAGTGAGGTGTGTAAGGGAAAGAAGCTTGCAACCTTATTTTTTGAACCAAGTACAAGAACGCGGCTGAGTTTTGAAGCAGCTATGATAGAATTAGGCGGTAATGTACTTGGTTTTTCTTCTGCCGATTCATCCTCGGCAACAAAGGGTGAAAGCGTACATGATACGATACAGGTGGTTGGCTGCTATGCGGATATTATTGCCATGCGTCATCCAAAGGAGGGTGCTCCGTTATTTGCCTCCCTGAAATCCCCGGTACCGATTATCAATGCCGGAGACGGTGGACATTATCATCCGACCCAGACCCTGACAGACCTGCTTACCATACAGCGGGAAAAAGGACGGTTGGAGGATTTGACGATTGGCTTCTGCGGAGATTTGAAGTTCGGAAGGACCGTACATTCCTTGATTAAGGCAATGTCACGTTACCGGAACATCCATTATGTCTTAATATCACCGCCGGAATTGCAATTGCCGGAGTACATACGGACGGAAATCTTTGAAAATCAAAATATTTCGTACCAGCAGGTAGAAAGCATGGATGAAGTGATTGGAAAACTGGACATTTTATATATGACGCGGGTACAGCGGGAGAGATTCTTTAACGAAGCAGATTACATACGTCTGAAGGACACCTATATTCTGGATACGGAAAAATTAAAAAAGGCAAAGCATGACTTGTCCATTTTACATCCGTTGCCAAGAGTAAATGAAATTTCCACTAAGGTAGATGATGACCCAAGAGCGTGTTATTTTAAGCAGGCATTAAACGGAAAGTATGTAAGAATGGCTCTGATTATGAAGCTGTTGGGCTTGGAACTATAGGAGGAAATATCATGAATATAGATAGTATTACAAACGGAATCGTATTAGACCATATTACTGCCGGTAAAAGTATGCAGATTTACCAGGATTTGGAGCTGGATAAGCTGGACTGCAGCGTTGCTATTATTAAAAATGTAAAGAGTAATAAGCTTGGACGGAAGGATATTATTAAAATAGACCGGGATTATTCGATTAATCTGGATGTGCTGGGCTACATTGACCCGGATATTACGGTCAGTATTATCAAGGATGGAGAAACCATTGAAAAGAAAAAGGTAGAACTGCCGGAGCGTCTGGTGAATATATTAATATGTAAGAATCCCCGTTGTATTACGCAGACGGAGCAAGGGATTGACCACATATTTAAGCTGGTAAATCCTCAAAAAAGAACCTATCGCTGCATTTATTGCGAGGAAGACAGACATACCAACGGATAAAAACAGTTTACAAACGGAAAAGTTGTGTTATAATTACCCTAGTGTTTTAGGCATATTTAATTGATATAGGTATAAAAAGTAATGTAAGAGGTGCATTATGGAGCAGTATGTGATAAAGGGAGGAACCCCTTTAGTTGGTGAAGTCACAATCGCAGGAGCCAAGAATGCGGCATTGGGCATTTTGGCAGCAGCCGTCATGACGGATAAGGAATGTATTATTGAAAATGTACCAAATGTCAGGGATACCAGAGTGCTGTTACAGGCAATTAAGGAAATCGGGGCAACGGTAAAATATATAGATGAACACACAGTCAGTATCTGCGGAGGTACAATCAAAGATATTGAAAGCCTGTGTGTAGATGATGAATTTATTCGTAAGATACGGGCATCTTACTATTTATTAGGTGCGTTGTTAGGAAAATACCGCAGGTCACAGGTGGCACTTCCGGGTGGCTGTGACATTGGAAGCCGTCCGATAGATTTGCACGTAAAAGGCTTTGAAGCATTGGGTGCAAAGGTGGTAATTGATAAGGGTATGGTAACCGCTTCCGCAGAGCAGTTAGTCGGTAAGCATATTTATCTGGATACCGTCAGCGTCGGTGCGACCATTAACATTATGATGGCAGCCGTATTCGCAGAAGGAAAGACAACAATTGAAAATGCAGCGAAGGAGCCTCATATTGTAGATGTGGCAAACTTCTTAAACAGCATGGGTGCGAATATCAAGGGTGCAGGAACCAATGAGATTCGGATTCGCGGAGTTCATGAGCTGAAAGGCACCGAATATTCTATTATACCGGACCAGATTGAGGCAGGGACCTTCATGATGGCGGCAGCGGCAACCGGAGGTAATATTCTCATTAAGAATGTAATTCCGAAGCACTTAGAGGCAATCAGCTCGAAGCTGTCCGAGATTGGTGCGATTGTAGAGGAATATGATGATGCGGTTCGTGTAATCGGAAGTCGTGACAAACGTTTGGGAGCAACTCAGATTAAGACACAGCCGTATCCGGGCTTTCCTACGGATATGCAGCCGCAGATGGCAGTCACCTTGGGGCTTTCCGAAGGCACCAGTGTGATTACAGAGAATATTTTTGAAAACCGTTTTAAATATGCCGATGAATTGGTTCGTATGGGAGCCAATATCAAAGTAGAAGGCAATATGGCAATTATTACCGGTGTTGCGGGATACAGTGGAGCGTCTGTCATTGCTCCGGATTTGCGTGCGGGAGCCGCATTGGTAATTGCGGGACTGGCAGCAGAGGGCTTTACCGTAGTGGAAGATATTAAATATATCCAGCGTGGATATGAGCGGTTTGAAGAAAAGCTTCAGGCATTAGGCGGTAAGATAGAAATTGTTGAGACAGAAAAGGATATTATGAAATTCAAGTTAAAGGTTGGTTAATGGTGTAAGGAAAAGGTATCCAGGTGATAAGTGGTTCACCTGGGTATTCTTTTCTGTAATAAAGGTTACGATAAAGGGAAAGGGAAAAAACTATGCAGGATGTATTAATTGTTGTGGACATGCAAAATGATTTTATTGACGGAGTATTGGGAACACCGGAGGCAGTAAAGATTGTTCCGAAGGTGGAGGAAAAGCTTCGTAATTTTGAGGGAACGGTACTATATACCAGAGATACCCATACGGAAGACTATATGGATACGCAGGAAGGACATCTGCTCCCGGTGCCGCATTGTATCCGTGACACCTACGGCTGGCAGATAGCGTCCTCATTAGAGGAAATACGGACAGGCAAGGTGTTTGATAAGGTGACATTTGGCTCGGCAGAGCTTGGTGAATACCTGCGAAAGCTGGATACAGAGGATACGATTCGAAGCATTACGCTGGTAGGTTTATGCACCGACATATGTGTCATATCCAACGCAGTACTGATGAAGGCATTTTTACCGGAGACCCCGGTCTTTGTAGATGCAACGTGTTGTGCCGGAGTAACACCGGAGCGTCACCAGCGGGCGTTAGACGCAATGAAAGCCTGTCAGGTGTTAGTTATGCAGGGAGGTAGTTCATGTTAACAGGAAAAACAATTGTGCTGGGTGTCACAGGAAGTATTGCGGCATATAAGATGGCGAACTTAACCAGTATGCTGGTAAAGCAGCACGCAGATGTATATGTACTGATGACAAAGAATGCAACGAATTTTATACATCCGATAACCTTCGAGACCTTAACGAACCATAAGACATTAGTGGATACCTTTGACCGGAACTTTAACTATAATATCGAACATGTATCCTTGGCAAAGAAAGCAGATGTGGTGCTGGTTGCACCGGCATCGGCAAATGTAATCGGAAAGATTGCAAACGGTATAGCAGACGATATGCTGACAACTACGGTTATGGCTTGTAAATGTAAGAAGCTGATAGCACCTGCAATGAATACCCAGATGTTTGAAAATCCGATTGTGCAGGATAATTTAAAAAAGCTGGAGCATTATCATATGACGGTGATACAGCCGGAGGTCGGCTTGCTTGCGTGCAAGGATGTGGGAGCAGGAAAGCTTCCGTCCGAGCAGGTATTAATGGATTATATTTTGCGGGAAATCCGGTATGAAAAGGATATGGAAGGAAAGAAGGTTCTGGTAACAGCCGGACCTACGGTAGAAAGCATCGACCCGGTTCGCTTTATCAGCAATCATTCTACCGGAAAGATGGGATATGCGATTGCTAGAGTGGCAATGGAGCGTGGAGCAGAGGTAACACTGATTACCGGACCGGTATCGATTGCACCTCCGCCGTTTGTGAAGGTCATCCCGGTAACGAGTGCCGCAGATATGTTTGAGGCGGTAAAGCAGCACGCCGGACAGGCAGATATTGTGATAAAGGCAGCCGCGGTTGCCGACTATACCCCGGCAGTGGTGGCAGAAGAAAAGATTAAAAAATCCGAGGGAGAAAGCACACTGCAACTGGTGCGAACCACCGATATTCTGAACTGGCTGGGAGAACATCGAAGAGACGGTCAGTTTCTTTGCGGCTTCTCCATGGAGACAGAGAATATGGTGGAAAATTCCAGAGCCAAGCTGGAGAAAAAGAAGCTGGACATGATAGTTGCCAATAATCTGAAGGTGGCAGGTGCAGGCTTTGGTGTGGACACCAATGTAGTAACCCTCATTACAAAGAAGCAGACGATACAACTGCCGCAGATGAGCAAGGAAGCTGTTGCAGAGCAGTTGTTAAATGCAATTCAGGAGCAGCAGGAAAGCGGGTTGACGGTATGATATATGAATTTAATCAGGAGCTTCGGGAAATCTCTATCGGCAAGATTCGGGAAGAATGTCTGACGGCAGGATTTTTAAGTATCGAAGCACTCAAGGCATCTTATCAGGGGTTCGGATTTTCAGAGCATAATCTTCAGGAATGCACCATGGAAACAGTGAATTTTCGGAGCAGCATGGATGTGTACGAGGATTACAGCTTTGGCATTTTAAATATCATAAATGTAAATGATGTGTACGGTCCGCGGGATAAAATCGGCTTCTTTATCAAGCGGAATCTGTTTCTGATTGTGGACATTCATGATGAGGACAATTCCACAAGAGAAATATTCCAGTCCGCAGTCAAGCGGTTCCAGCCGGAAACGATGACATTGGAAAAGTTAATTTACGGTTTTTTTGACCGCTTGCTGTATTCAGATAGTAAGGGGCTTGAGGCAAAGGAATTTGCAATTGAAGCCATGGAAGAAGAAATTCATGAGGGTGCCATTGACCGGAAGTTCATCAGCTCGATTCTGGCACTGAAAAAAGAGGTCACAATTCTTCGGAATTACTATGAACAGATGATAGAGGTCGGAGAAGATTTGGCAGAAAATGAAAACGGCTTATTTCCGGCAGATGACCTGCGGTATTTTAAGATGTTTACCGATAAGGTTGAGCGGTTAAGCAATAACTGCCAGATGCTAAAGGAAAATCTGGTGCAGGTACGAGAGGCATATTCGTCCTCCTTAGACTACAGCATCAATGCGGTTATGAAAATATTTACGGTAGTCACAACCATTTTCCAGCCGTTGACCTTAATTGTAGGCTGGTATGGCATGAACTTTACCAATATGCCGGAGCTGACATGGCGGTACGGGTATCTTGCGGTAATTGTACTGAGCCTTACGGTTGTTATTTTTTGCCTGTGGCTGTTTCGGAAGAAGCACCTGCTATAAAATCTTCTTTTTCAAAGGTAATCAGCACATCATCCGCTACATCATTTCCTAAGGAAATAATACGGGATGCCTGATGGGCAATGGCGTGTTCCATGAAGTTGCGAACCTCTCTGGCATTGGCAAAGGATTCCGAATGGCTGTGTACCCTTTCGGTAAAGTAATCCAGTGCATAGCTGCGGGCAGCTTCCGTCATTTTGTATTCCTGTTTTTCACACATGGTGGAAAGAATCTTAAGAAGCTCCTCCGGTGTATAGTCTGCAAAAAAGATAAACTTATTAAACCGGGAGCGAAGCCCCGGATTAGAATCCAGAAATTCATCCATTAAGTCCGGATAACCTGCGACAATTACGATAAGGTCATCCCGGTAATCCTCCATTGCTTTTAACAAGGTATCAATGGCTTCCTGTCCGAAATCATTTTCCCCTTTTCCGGCACTTAAGGTATAAGCCTCATCAATAAAGAGGATGCCCCCGCGTGCTTCTTCTATTACTTGGGCGGTTTTGGCAGCGGTCTGTCCGATATAACCGACTACCAGCTTTGAACGGTCAACCTCTACCAGATGACCGGAGGGCAGTACACCAAGCCCGCGGTATATATTGGCAAGTAATCGTGCCACCGTAGTCTTTCCGGTTCCGGGATTCCCTGCAAATACCATATGCAAAGAAATAGAAGGTGTTTTCATTCCTCTGCTTTCCCGCAGCTTCTGCACCTTGATAATATTGACAAGATTCTGAATGTCCTGCTTTACGGAGTCAAGACCGGTCAGACTGTTTAATTCCTCCAGTAAGGTTTCCAGCGTTTCCGGTGCTTCTGTGGTTTCCGACGTTTTCGACTCGGCAGTTTTCGCCGGCTTTGTGTTCAGGACAGAAGGCTGGACACCCAGAGATTTCAGGTAATGCTCCAGCATGGAAATGTAGCTGGTGAGATGACCGACCTCAATCGGCGAGGTGACATTGTTACAGGCAATAAAGGATTCTCCGAGTGCCTGATAGGTACACACAAGCTGACAGGAGGCGGAATCCTTCCCGTACATATGCTTCTGGCGAATGTCCCATTGAACAAAGTAGCTGAGTGAGCGGGGCGGGTTCATCGAAAAAGAAGCAGAGGAGGTTCTCTGATATTTGAAGCGGTTTAACCGGGTTACATCAAAGTCATATCCAAGGTAGTCTTTAATATAGGCCAGCTCTGCCCGAAGGTCCGAACCATCGGAAAAGCACAGATAAGAGAGAAATTGAAGAAAATCAAATCGCACCATATCCTGTAATTTCATAGCAGTATCCGAATAGATGTCCGTAAGCTCTACGGTATCTGCAATTGTATAGCAGTTCTTTAATTGTGAAGATAATTCGGTATTCATAATTGTGCAGTCTCCCTCTTGTTGGAATGGTTTCCGTATAGTCATTATTGCATCATTACAGATACCATACCACGTTCCGGGGATTTCTTCCAGATGTATTTCTTTTGAATTGAAAATAGCAAGTATTCTCCTTGGAATTATTGCGGATTCATGGTAAAATAGCAATACGATAAAAGGATATACAGGAGTGCGTATGATACAATGGTTAATTGTGTCCAGAGAAGACCGTTTGGAAGAATATCTGGAACTTGCAAAACTATATAATGCGGGATTTGAAATCAATGATTTTTTTAATCCGCAGCTATTGGATGATATAGAGCGGCAGCAGGCTGTGATAGAGCGGTATCAGGCAGTGGGGCTTCCGGAGGGAAGTACCATGCATGGGGCTTTTTTGGATGTAACCGTATTCAGCAACGACCCGAAAATCCGCCAAGTATCGGAGCTTCGTATCCGGCAGAGCATGGAGATTGGCAGAATGCTTGGCGTAAAAGGTGTGGTATTTCACAGTAATTGGAATCCCATGGTATACGGAGAGGTGTATGAGAATCAGGTCGTTGACCGTACCGTAGAGTGTTTTGCAAGGATGTTAGAGGAATATCCGGACATAGAGATTTATCTGGAGAATATGTTTGATTCCACACCAAGGATTTTGTTGGAGATTTCCCGGAAATTAGCGGTCTATTCCAATTATGGTATATGTCTGGATTATGCACACGCCAACGTATACGGAACCGATGTATCGGAATGGGTGCGGGAGCTGGCTCCGTATGTAAAGCATTTACATATCAATGATAATAATTTGCAGCAGGACCAGCATCTGGCGGTTGGCAGCGGAGATATAGAATGGAAAAAGTTCCGGATATATTGTCAGGAGCTGTTTTCGGACTGTAGTATTCTGATTGAAACAACGAAGCCGGAGGACCAGAAAATTTCATTTGAATATCTGCATAAGCTGTGGGCAATACCGGAAAATCAATTGCGTTCAGGAAGCACTTTGCTGAAGCCGGAGGAACTGTTAGAGCGGATTTTCTGGTATATGAATCAGCTGGTGGATGAGAAAGGCTTTTCCTCCGCACTTCTTTTGTTAACCGATATGGGACGGGAAATCGTTCATTCGGAGCGGGCATCCTTTTGGTATTGGGATGCCAGAAAAAAGCAGTATTGGACACTGGCGGCATTGGACAGTGAGCAGATTATCATTCCGGAGGGTACGGGAATTGTAGGAGCGTCTATCCAGAATAATGAGATTATTGTAATTAATGAACCATATAAGGACCCACGCTTTAATTCGGAGGTTGACCGCAAATCGGGATATGTAACACGTTCCATTCTGAGCATACCGGTTACAAATGCAAGAGGTGTGGTTATCGGAGCATTTCAGGCAATTAATAAGATTAATGCAGGTGGCAGGAGTCAGTTTGAACAGGTAGATGTGAAGCGGCTGACGATGGTAGCGGTCTATTGCGGTAAGATTCTGGAATCACATATGCTTTATCATGAGGCACAGGTTGACCAGTTGACCGGCTTGAAAAATCGTCGCGGCTTCTATGAGTATTACAGCGACATTGTAAGACCAAGGCTTGCAATCGAGAAGGTGTCGGTCATTATGTGCGATATAGACTTCTTCAAGCGGGTAAATGATACCTACGGGCATAATGCAGGAGATGCGGTATTGGTTCATATCGCGGATATTCTGCAAAGAAGTGTTCAGGGAAACGGTGAGGTAATCCGCTGGGGCGGAGAAGAATTTGTATTATTGCTCTTAGAGCGGGATGGCAGTCAGGCAATTGCATTGGCAGAGAACATACGGGAAACGGTAGAGTCTTCGGTCTGCCGCTTTGGTACACAGGACATTCGTGTAACCATGTCATTCGGAGTCCGGGAATTGGAAGAGACTGTGAGTGCAGAGGAAAATATAGAACAAGTAGATGCCAAGCTTTATCAGGCAAAAGAGGCAGGAAGAAATAGGGTAGTATATTGAGGAATATAGGATAATGGTTAACAGGCAGGAGGTTCGGCATTATGGCAGATAAAAAAACCGTATTTATCAGTTATAGTTCCAAGGATAGAGAATTTGTAAAACAGCTTGTACAGACGTTGAAGGCAATGGGAATCGTCTGCTGGGTAGCCCCGGAGATGATACCGGCAGGTTCCAGCTATGCAAGAGAAATACCGAAAGCAATCCGGGAATGTGAGGTGTTCTTGCTGTTACTGTCCAAGACATCACAGGACTCCATATGGGTAGAAAAAGAAACAGACAGTGCGATTTCCAATCGAAAGAATATTATTCCGTTTCAATTGGATGATACACCGCTAAACGAAACCTTCCGGTTTTATTTGAATAATGTGCAGATGATTTCCTATGCACAGAATCCGGAAATGGCAATGCAGGAATTAAAGGAGCAGCTTCGGGAGCTGGGACAAGAGCCGGGGCCACAGATAACCGAGGGCGTAGGAGAAACCAAGAGTCAGGAGCCGAAATTTCCTCGAATGGGATATTATAAAGGACCTCGTGACTCCAATGCCCTTCGCATTAACCGCATTCCGTTGGAATGCAGAAACTGCGGAAGCAAAAAACTGAAAAATATTTCAATGGGAATCTATCGTTGCGAGGATTGCGGAACCGAAAACTATGATGATTATCAGACCATCCGCAATTATCTGGATAAGGTAGGAATGGCATCTGCCATTGTAATTGAGAAGGAAACCGGTGTGCCGAGACGGGTAATAAATTATTTCTTCCGGGAAGAATATCTGGAGATACCGGAGCAGTCAACCATACGTGTGCCATGTGAAAAATGCGGAGCACCGATACGAACCGGTGTATTATGTGAGGATTGTAAGAGAAAGGCAGAACAGCCAAAGGCAAAGCGGGATATTTGGCATTCAAAAAGGTAAGCTTTAAAGGGTAAGCCTCAAAAGGTAAGTCCAAGAAAGACGGAGGAAAAGGCGTGGAAAAAATCATCTGGGTGATAGGCAACAACCGGAATGAAATGATAGAAGCACAACGGCGGATTAACTCTACCGGCAGTATGCGGACATTTTGTATGCTTTCGACGGAAGCGGTGGAGAAGGCAATTAATGCCCAGACGCAGGGAGAGCGTTCCCGAATCAGTACACCATCGTTAATCATAATGGATTATACAATGGCACAGAAGAATGATTTTCAAACCCTGACCTATCTAAAGAATCAGCAGGCGTTGGCAGGTGTTCCGTTATTCTTTATGGTGGATGATTCTTCTGTGGATGAGGATTGTTATGAACGTGGTGCCATGGTTGTCGTTGACAAGCCGTTTTCGGATTCCGAAATTCTCCGGATTGAACGAACCGCATGGCAGCATGAGGTAACGAAAAATTATGAGAAAATGCTTCAAAAGCAGGCGGGGGATCTGCAGGCTGCAAGGGAAATCCTGCGGTTAAATGAGCAGTTAAAATCAAGAAATGCCTTGCTGCATCAGATATTGGGACGTTATTTTTCCGATAAGGTAGTCGATGTTGTAATGGAGCATCCGGAGGGAGCGGCTCTGGGCGGAGAAAAGCGGGAATTAACCGTTATGATGTCTGACCTGCGGGGCTTTACTTCGCTTTCCGAGGAATTAGAGCCGGAGGTGGTAACTGACCTTTTAAACCTTTACTTTGGAAAAATGGTGGAGGCAATTACCCAGTATCATGGAACCGTAATTGAATTTCTGGGAGATGGAATCCTGGCAGTATTCGGAGCCCCTCTTTATTCGGAAACGCAGACTGAGGAGGCAATTGCGGCGGCAATTACTATGCAGAATCTGATGGGTGAGGTAAATACCTATTGCTTAAAGCATAATTATCCGGCATTGGAAATGGGAATCGGAATCCACCGCGGAGAAGCGTTTATCGGAAATGTCGGTTCCGAAAAAATGATGCGTTACAACGTAATCGGAAGGATTGTAAATGAATGCTCCCGTATTGAAAGCTACAGTGTAGGCGGTCAGGTGTTAATTTCCGGTGAAAGTCTGGAGCAGATAGCCTGTCCGGTTGAGATACATAACCGAATGGAAATTACGGCAAAGGGGATTCAGAAGCCGGTAACGGTCAAGGAGGTCATCGGAATCGGCGGCGAGTATCAGTTGATGATTGCCAATGTTGATTTTGATGTGCTGTCACCGATAACGGAGTGGATAATTTTTAATCTCTATCCGATAGAGGGAAAGCTGATTAAGGAGGATGCGATTCCGGCAAGACTGGTGCAATTTTCCTATAAGCGTGCAGTAGTAGAGCTGGAGGATTTCCAAGCGGAATTAAAGACCTATTCGGATGTGGAAATCTTTGCGGCAGGCAAAGAAGGAAGGGCAATCTTTACCGGTGTTTATGCCAAGGTGGTAAAGCGTCAGTTTGACCGGGTGGTGCTTCATTTTACGCATGTCAGCCGGAGCTTCCAGAGCTTTTCGGAGCAGTTTGTAACAGAAGGAACAGGAAAGAACAACCTATGATACAGGGAAGGAGGCGACACAGGTGGAATATGAAATCTATGGCTTTGAAATAGAAGATAACCGCATTGCGGATGGGGAATGGAAGGGTGAATACCGATATAAAAAAGAAGCCTTCTGCATAGTAGAAGCTGCGGGAGAAACCGCCGGGCAGCTATCCCATCAGGTATTGACGGGTGAAGGGAAGTCCTTAGCCGCATACGGAGAAATGCTGCTACACAAGCTTTCCTGCAAGTATCTGCTATTGCTTTGGAATACACAGGAGGAGGAGCAGCTCTTGTGTATTAGTCAGTCCCGTCGGGTCCGGGCATTGGAATTTCTGGATTTTATGATTCCGGAGTTTGGCTTGGTAAAGGGAACTGCTGCGTGTGCAAGCGGCAGGATTTCGTCTGTTATTTTGCAGGTGAAAATGGCGGAGCAGGATATTACAGACACGATGGAATATTTTATGAAAGAGGCAGATAAGTATTTCCGGGAATGTGACTGGATAGATGCCGCAGAGTATACAGCCCTTCATACAGAGGACATTAAGAGTATGAAGCGGTATTATAAAAAAGCAATACCATGGGCATATGTAAGGTCACTGGATATTGTGCCGGAGGGGCAGCAGATAAGTATGAAATCCTTGGAAAATGAGTCGGGGTTAATTATTACCGCAAGCCCGGATACCTATATTATGATTGGGTGCCGCGGTGAAATCTATGATATAGCCAAGGAAACCTTCTTAAAGACCTATGAGCCGACAGAGGAGAAGCTGGATGTGTTCGGACAAATGTTGGATTTTCTTCCGGCAGTGGAAACCGTACCCGAAGGATCCTATATCAGTCTGGATGAAATGGCACATTTATGTTATCCAAAGGCGGGTGCCGGTATCTATGCAAGGGAATTGACCTGTCGGACCAAAATCTTTCCGGCAGATAAAGAGCAGGAATATTTTCTCGGAAGACCGGGAGATTATCTGGCAGTACGGGCAGAGGATTTCTGCGATATATATGTGATTCAAAGAGATATATTTTTACAGAGCTATGAGGAGGGATAGACGTGAGATTCCGACCATGTATCGATATACATAACGGAAAGGTAAAGCAGATTGTCGGTGGAAGTCTGCTGGATGATAAGAATCAGGCAGAGGAGAACTTTGTGGCAGTTCAGGATGCGGGCTTTTACGCAAGGCTGTATCGGGACAGTGGAATCAAGGGCGGACATATTATTTTGTTAAATCCGGCAGGCTCCGAATACTATGAAGCAGACTTGGAGCAGGCGAGGCTGGCGTTGCGGGAATATCCCGGCGGCTTACAGATTGGCGGAGGAATCCATGAAGGAAATGCAGCCGATTTCCTGAATATGGGAGCATCGCACGTAATTGTAACCTCCTATGTGTTCCGGGACGGAACGATTCGGTATGACCGGTTAGAGGCATTACGGAAAGCTGTCGGAAAAGAGCATCTGGTTATCGATTTGTCTTGCAGGCGGCGTGGGGATGACTATTACGTTGTGACGGACCGTTGGCAGAAATTTACCGAGGAAACGGTGAATCTGTCATTTATGAAGCACATTGCAGAGTATTGTGATGAATTTCTGATTCATGCGGTGGATGCGGAAGGTAAGGCAAAGGGAATTGAGCAACCGTTAGCAGAGCTGTTAGGAGACTGGAGCGGATGTTCGGTTACATATGCCGGTGGTATCGGTTCCTTTGAGGACTTGCAGCAGCTACGCAGCTTGGGAAAGAACCGGTTGGATGTTACGATAGGAAGTGCCTTGGATTTGTTCGGAGGTACGATGAAATATGAAGAAGTATTAAGATATTTAGAAGAAGATATTTAGAAAAAGGCAGGAGGAACGAAGCATGAGGAAGGGAACAAAACAGCTTGCACTGGTTTTGGTGCTGGCAATGAGTATGGTGGCAGCCGGCTGCGGAAAGGGTGAGATTCCGAGTACGGATACACAGAACACACAGGAAGCAACCGAGGCATCTACGGAGGCTCAAAAGGAGAACCTGATTCAAAACGGAGATTTCAGTAATGATTTGAGTCACTGGTCGATATACACCAAGGGCGGCTCAGCAACGCAGGTGGTTAATGCAGACGGAGAAATGGAGATTAAGGTAACGAATCCGGGAACACTGGATTATGCCATTCAGCCATATTATGACGGATTTGCTCTGGATACCGGCTGTGTATATGATTTTTCATTTGATGTGCATTCCACAGTAGAGCGGACATTGGAATGGCGGCTTCAAATGAACGGTGGTGACTACCATGCATATGTTAGTGATGTTGTTACAGTCAATGAGGAGGTTCAGCACGTGACCTGTACCTTCACTATGGAGGAGGGTTCAGACCCGGCTCCGAGACTTTGCATTAACATGGGTATGGTCGAAGGTTGTCCGGAGGATTTGGGGGAGCATTCCGTATACTTTGATAATTTTGAACTGTATTTACAGGACAGCTCCGGAATTGTGATTTCCGATGATACGGTAGAGACTGCGGATGTGAATGTAAATCAGGTAGGCTATCTTCCGAATGCAGTAAAGAAGGCAGTTGTCCGAAGCACAGATGAAGCAGAAATCAACGGCAGCTTTGATGTGGTAAATGTTGAGACCAATCAGGCGGTTTTAACCGGAACCCTGAACAGTTTTGGAATGAATGCGGCTTCAGAGGAGCAGACTGCCATTGCGGATTTTTCTGAATTGACACAGCCGGGAACCTATAAAATTGTAACGGAAAACTACGGAGAATCCTTCCCGTTCCAAATCGGAGAGGATGTATATACCGCACTGGAAAGCAGTGTAACAAGAATGTTTTATTTGCAGCGTTGCGGAGAGGAAATCAGCGGAATCTCGGCAGAGGATACAAGCTTTCGCCATCCTGCCTGCCATACCGGGGATGCAATTCCTTCGGAGTCCTTATCCAGTGCAATGGTATCGGCACAAGGCGGATGGCATGATGCGGGAGATTATGGAAGATATGTGGTTGCAGGTGCAAAGGCAGCAGCGGATATGATGCTTGCATATGAAACATACGGAGATACCTTTGATGATGCAAGCGGGATTCCGGAAAGCGGAAACGGAGTTCCGGATATTCTGGATGAAGTAAAATACGAGCTGGACTGGATGTTAAAAATGCAGGATTCTGCTACCGGCGGTGTATATCATAAGATTACCTGTGAGAATTTCCCGGATACGGTTATGCCGGAGGAGGAAACAGACCAGTTGGTAGTGTCACCGATTTCAACCACTGCAACTGCGGATTTTGCGGCAACGATGGCAATGGCATCCCGGATATATAGTAAGTATGATGCTGCCTACAGCAAGACCTGTCTGGCAGCGGCAGAAGCAGCATGGAGCTATCTGGAGGCAACACCAAATGACGGAGTGGGTTTTCAGAATCCGGATAACATTGTAACCGGTGAATACGGTGACGGAAAAGACGGCGACGAACGCTATTGGGCATTAGCGGAATTATATAAAACAACCGGTAACGAGGCATATCTGACTGCATTAGAGGCATATCCTGCAAATGGAATCGGCGGAGGTCTTGGCTGGCAGAGTGTCGGCTTATACGGAATGTATAGCTATTTAAGCTGCGGAGATTCTTCGGATGATTATTATAAGAGTATACAGGAGCGGTTCTATCAGGCGGTAGATACTGCCATGAAGAATATGGAAGCGGATGCGTATGGTGTGTCTCTGGGTGAAAATGACTATACATGGGGCAGTAATATGAATGTTGCAAATAACGGTATGTTGATGCTGATGGCAAATCAGTTGACTACGGATGCCAAGTATGTGAAGGCTGCGGAGGAGCAGTTAAATTATCTGTTGGGAACCAATACCAATTCCTACTGCTTTGTGACCGGTTTCGGTACGCTGTCACCGGAAAATCCGCATCACCGCCCATCACAGGTATTGGGAACTGCAATGCCGGGTATGCTGATAGGCGGACCGGACGCAAATCTGGAAGACCCGTATGCTAAGGCAACCCTGACAGAAAAAGCAAATGCAGCCTGCTATGTTGACAATGTGCAGAGCTATTCCTGCAATGAAGTAACGATTTATTGGAACTCTCCGCTGGTATATTTACTGGCAGGCATAGAAGGGGAAGGAAAGTAATCGTGCAAAAGTAATCGTACTAAAATGGTAGTATGAAAATAGTAATATGAAAATAGTACTAAAAGTAGGTAGAAGAGTGATTAGGAAATGAAACAACGACTCATAGATATTTGGAAAAAGTATTATATTTATATTTTATCAACAGGCATCCCGGCACTTATTATGCTGGGTGTCTGGATTGGCGACAAGATTGGTCCGGGAGGCTATTCCCTGATTATGGTAGACGGTCTGCATCAGTATATGCCTTTCTTTTCGGATTATTATGAGAAGTTAAAAACCGGAAGCAGTCTGTTTTATTCTTTTCAGGAAGGAATGGGTACGAACTTTTTATCTTTGTGGTCTTATTATCTGGCAAGTCCGTTGAATTTGCTGATTTTACTATTCCCAAAGGCAGAGTTAAATACAGCCGTCAGTCTGATTGTATCCATTAAGATTGTATTGTGCGGGTGGAGCTTTGCATATGCCGCTCTGCATCGTAACCGGGTAAAATATCAGCATCCGGGTGTCATTCCGCTTGCGGTAGCATATTCCATGTCAAATTATGTAATCGGCTATTATTGGAATGTTATGTGGATGGACTGCATCTGGGTATTTCCGTTGATTATCTTAGGATTTGATTATCTGGTGGAGAAAAAGGATGCCAGACTTTATATACTGACATTGTTTTATGCACTGTTTTGTAATTATTATATTGGATTTATGGTATGCGTCTTTTTAGTTCTGTGGGCGGTATTCTATCATTATAACAGCCTGCGGCAGATGGGACGGACGGCATGGATGTTTGCGGTCAGCTCCCTTCTGGCAGGCGGAATGGCAGGACTGGTATTAATGCCTGCTTATCGGGGAATTATGCAGACCGCATCCGCAAAGCGGACACTGCCGGGCTGGGAATATTATGGTTCGTGGTGGAATCTGTTTCAGGCACAGCTATTTGGAAATGAGCCGATTAACAATCAGATTGATGACGGTGGCGTGAATCTGTATTGCGGAATGTTTGCACTATTCCTGTTTTTCGTATATCTGTTCAGCAGTCATTTTAAACTGCGTGACAAATTAAAATATCTGTTGATACTGGCACTTTTATTTATCAGCTTTAATACCAAATTGTTAAATTATATCTGGCATGGTTTCCATGACCAGTACGGTATACCGAATCGGTTTTCATTCTTATTTATCTTTGTCCTGCTGTGGATTGGCTATGAAGTGCTGCTGCGGTATCGGAAGGTAGGTAAGCTGGAGCAGGCATTGGCGTGTGTGGCGGTAGCAATTATAGTTGCGTTCTGTCACAGGCAGGCAGATACCAAGCTGTCAACCGTATGCTATATTCTGTCGCTTGCACTGCCGGTTCTTTATATGTTGCTTTCCTTTGCCTATGAGCTTCATAAGAAAAAAGGAAAGGTATGGCGGGCAGTCTTAGCAGGTGCGATGACTGCGGAAATGATTGCCGGTGCAATCTGCGGCTGGGTAGATAACGGAAGGATTGAAGTGGAACGCTATTTTGGGGATACCGCAACTATACAGAAAATTGTACGACAGGCATATGAGGAAGACGCTTCCTTCTATCGGATGGAGCTTGGAAATACCAAAATGCTGGATGAACCGACATGGCACAATTTACGCTGTGTGACCTTATTTGGTTCTACGGCAAGAGGTTCCATGGTGACAGCCATGGGAAGGCTGGGCTTCTATACGGGAGCAAATGAATATCTGTACTGTGGAGCAACACCGCTGACGAATGCAATCACCAGTATGAAGTATGTAATGTACCGGCAGGGTGATTTTAACAATAATACGATGGTATATAAGAACAGTGTGGATGGTGTTTCAGTATATGAGAATCCGTATTACCTTCCGATAGGCTTCTGTGTCCGTCAGGAATTAACGGAAATGAAGCCGGAATATACCTATTTTACGGTACAAAATGATTTTGCAAGAATCGCAACGGGAATCGACACACCGTTATTTACCGATGTAGAGCTGGCACTGTCGGCAGTCGGTACGGGATGTGCGGCTTCCGTTGATGGGCAGCAGGTATCGTACACCAAGAGCGGAACCGATAAGCCAACCGTACAAATGAGCTTTGTGGTTCCGGAAAACATGGACCTGTATCTGGATGTTTCGGGTGGAAATGTAAGACAGATAAAGGTGTATTTAGACGGCGTTCAGATAGCCGATGACCGGTATCAGAGTCAGGCATTTCGCATTGGAGAGCTGACCGAAGGACAGACGGTTATGTTGGAATATACATTTAATGACAGCAGCAGTAACAGCAGCACCATTACCATTCATGCCGCCCGGTTCCATTGGGATGTGTGGGATGCTGTATACGAACAACTTCAGAAGCGGCCATTAGAGGTGTACTCTTATGGGGATGGCCATGTAAAAGGAAGCGTAGAAACCGATGCGGCACAGACGGTATTTTTCTCAATTCCGTATGATGAAGGCTGGAAGGTGACGGTAGACGGTGAACGGGTAGAACCGAAGAAGGTATTGGATGCGTTCTTAGCGGTAGATGTATCTGAGGGTCACCATGAGATAGAGCTGCGGTACACATCCGAGGGATTCTGGCAGGGGCTTATAATCAGTCTGATTTCAACAGTGTTGTTTTTGATTCTATGGAAGCTGACAAATGTGAAAACGAAAGAAAAAGAGACGGATTCAGACATTGACAAACAAGAGGGTTTGTGCGAAGATTAAATTAATTATTTCTGTCAATATGATAAGAAATATATGGGGTAGAAGTGTATGGCTGAAAAGAATTATCAATCAAAAGGGGTGTAGGAATGAACAAGGTTTTAGGTGTTAAGGCATCGAAAAAGCGGATTCTAATTATGTTTGCAATTGAAATTGTCGCAGTGCTGCTTATGGATATTATTTTAATATCCAAGGTTGCCGGCTTGGAGAGCAGCGGAGGGATTCGAGGGCTGGCAATTGCATTTACGATCATCACACTGGCAGTCATTGGCGTTGTGGCATTTATTATGATTCGTGAAGGCGAAGAAGTAAACAAAGAATCAACAGTGAAGAGTGATAAGTATAAGAAGCTGTTTTTAAATCTTCCGATTGGTTTTGCACAGGCACAGATTGTTATGCCGCCGGGAACGAATGTGCAGGAATATGAGATTGTAGATGCAAATGAGACATTTTGTGAATATCTGGGACTGGAAGCAGGTTCTTATGAAGGTAAGATGCTTTGTAATTGCAAGCAGGATGTATTACAGAGTGTAAATGCATGGTTCCGGGCATACGATAATTCCGGCACCAAAGAAGGTGACCTGATGGCGGTTGAGATTACGATGGAGAACCTTGATAAGGTATTCAATACCGTAATGTATAAGTCAGAAGCCAACTATATCAATATGGTAATTATTGATATTACCGAGCAGAAAGAGACAGAAATGAATCTAAGTAAGGCGAGAGACGATGCAAATGTGGCATATAAGACACAGGCAGAGTTTTTGGCAAATATGTCTCATGAGATTCGTACACCAATTAACGGCATTCTGGGTATGTTACAGTTGACCTTAGCAGAGGATGACCTTCAGGCAGATTACAGGGATAATCTGGTGACGGCTAAGAATTGTGCAGATACGTTACTTCGGTTGATTAATGATATTTTGGATATTAGTAAGCTGGAGGCAGGTAAGTATAATCTTCGTTATGAGGTCTTTGATGTGAAGTCTGCCATTGAGGAAACGGTAGCCGCACAGGTTCCGTTGGCAAATAATAAGGACTTGACATTGGATTGCAGCTTCAGCGGCAACATACCGGAAATGGTAAAGGGTGACGGAGAACGAATCAAGCAGGTATTGAACTGTCTGTTGTCCAATGCAATTAAGTTCACCTCTGAGGGTGGTGTTCGTGTCAAGGTTGCAACGATTGACGGAGACGAGCCGGACAAGACAACACTCCGAATCGCAGTAGTGGATTCCGGTATCGGTATTTCGGATGCAAATAAGAGTAAGCTCTTTATTCGATTCAGTCAGGTAGACAGCTCCGACACCAGAAAGTACGGTGGTACAGGTCTGGGTCTGGTAATCACCAAGCAGATTGTAGAATTAATGGGTGGTAACATTACCGTTCAGAGTAAGGAAGATATAGGAAGTACCTTCATTGTAGAGATTCCGTTGAAGATAGTGAAGGCATCCGAGCAGAAGAAGGAAGAAAAGAAGGACTCTGCCGTTATTTCCATCAGCGGACATAAGCGTGCAAGAATCCTGGTTGCAGAGGATGAGCCTGTAAATCAGCAGGTAATCGGAAAGCTTCTGGGTATGGCGGGCTATTCTTATGATATAGCGGAAAATGGTGAAAAGGCAGTTGAGTTATTCAAACAGAAGAAATATGATGCTGCACTCTTTGATGTACAGATGCCGATTATGGACGGTCTGGCAGCAACACAGAAGATACGTGCGATTGAAGAAGAAAAGGGCTTAAAGCGTTTGCCGATTATAGCAGTAACCGCAAGAGCAATGTTCGGAGATAAGGAACGGATTCTGGAAGCAAAGTTAGATGATTACATAGCAAAGCCGTATAACTTAAATGATGTAGTAGCAACCCTGAACCGGTATGTTGACCGGGCAGAGGAGGAGTAGCAGGAAAAGTAAACCATGAATACAAAGATGAAGCAAGGAAAAAAGTTTGGCATTTCCGGTGGAATTGTGGTACTGATTATTATAGGAATCATAGTAATATCGGGTGTGTATGCAGCGGCTAAATCTTCAGGTGTCTGGACATGTGAAGATGCACATTATCAGGCAAACGGAAAGAAGGTTACGGCTATATTAATAATACCGGAGGATGGAGAATCCGAGGGAACATGGACGTATTATGATGCTGCAACCGGAGAGGTTCTGGAAGTAAAACCGGTATGGATTCATACCAGAGGATTGTCTATCGACTATTCAAAGGAAGAGTGGACAAAACAAGACTTGTATCGTCAGTTATATTATAAGCTGTTTCGTGATGAAATCTGGACGAACCCATCTAAATTGAATGACCCGGATGTATATACAAGGGTAACAGAGTTTGGTGAGTCGCAATGACTATCGTATAATTTATGGTAACAAAATAGCAAAAATCCGAATAGTAAAAGACCAAGGATAAATAGCAGATAACAAAGATAATAAAGAATGAGTAATAAATAAAGCTGTCACTTGTGAAGGAAAAGTCATAAGTGGCAGCTTTATTCTTAAATCCCCATGTCAGATTGTCGAAAATCAGCAATATGGGTCAGATTATTCTGCTTGGCAAGCCGCAGGAGAAACTTATAGCGTACCTGTGCTGCATTTAATTCATAAATATAACAATCAATTAAATCCGGGTCCGTTATGTTCTCCAGATTAGAAAGGGCAGCAGCGTGGGCCTGACGCGTGGATTCGATTTCGTCTAACAGGGACTGTCTTGCCTGTTCCTGCTGTAATTGTTGCAGCTTCTTTTTTGTCATATTCTTCCACCACCTTTTGTTACAGTATAGGCGGAGAAAAATAAGATTATTCAGGAAAATTTAATTATCTGTTTGAGGGGAGGGTATAAAATAGAAATGAAACAAAATGTAAAAAAAGTATTTACAAATAAAGCGGAATGTTATATAATAAATTTGCAATAGAGATGAAGAAGGGAGGAACGGAATCGAACAGATTTTATTAGGAATTATCGTAATTGCAGGAATCTTTGATGTATGGCAGTATCGAATCCCGAATGGTTTAATTCTGATAGGAAGTATATTCGGATTACTTGGTTCTCTTGTATTACATAGTTGGAATGGGCTTATAGAATCATTCATGGGAATGGGAATCCCCATAGTGCTTTTGTGGTTGTTGTTTCGGCTGCGAATGCTGGGAGCAGGAGATATTAAATTATTTGCCGTAATCGGAGGCGTTACAGGTACTTCTGTCTGGAGTATCATGTGTTATTCTTTTTTGGCTGGAGGAATACTTGCAGTCATTCAGATGGTATATCACCGGAGTCTGAGAAATCGTATACAATATTTGCTTCAATATATTCAAATATGTTTTATCAAAAAAGAATTAATTTCATATGAAAGTGGCTTTGATACAGGAAATACGAAAAACACAATTCATTTTTCTATTGCTATTATAATGGGCTATGTTTACTGGCTGCTTAGGAGGTGAAGTGGTAATTGAAGAACTATCGCATAGTTCTGTGTGATGAGGAAGAAAAATTTGTAATTCCGTTTATGGATTATATTAATCGGAATGCCCACATACCGATGGTAGCAATGGCATTTACAGAGATGCAGGCTGCAATGGATTATATACAGGGGCATTCGGTTGATTTGGTTGTAAGCGGATATACAGAGCCGACCTTTCAGGAATGCGTAAATGGGAAAACGGTGCTTTGGCTGGTGGACAGCGGGCAGGAACAAGAGCAGGTCTTAGGTCAGGGATATAAAATAGAACGATATTTATCAGCAGCTTCCTATGTCCGACAAATGATAAAGCTGCTACAGACCAAGCAGGAAAATGTACCGGTCAACAAAACCGTATCCTGTCTGGCAGTTTATTCACCGATAGGCAGATGCGGAGTAACAAGACTGGCACATGCTTTATGCCATACAAGAGTGCGGGATATAGCAGCAGGCGGCTGTCTCTATCTCGGTTGGGAAACCTTTGCAGAGGAATGGGACGAAGGGCTGGCAATGGAAGAACTATTATATTACATCAAGCAGCGGACGGAATCTATATCCGAAATCGTAAGGAAGCTGGCACAGCAGACAGACGGTTATGATGTGGTTAAAAGTGCAGGAGATTATCAGCAATTGCGGGAATTGACGCATGAAGATGTTCATTGGTTTTTTCAGACGATACAAGAGGAAGGTGTTTATGACTATTTGGTTGCGGATATTGGCAGTGCCAGCTTGACAGAATTAGATACACTGATGGAATTTGACGGTATTTATATTCCGATTCCGGAAGAAGCGGAATGCCTCAAAAAGCAGGAGACCTTTATTCGCCAATTAATGCGACAGGGCTGTTGGAAAGAATTATATCAGAAATGTTATCCGGTATCAGTAACATTTAATCAAATCAACCTTGAGGAACAGGCAGAAAAAGCGGAACGACAACGCAGACAAGGAACCTTGCCGTCGTTTGATGAGACAGGAGAGTGGAAGCATGGAGCTGGAGCAAATATGCAGGAAACTGGAGATTCAGATACAGAATACATTCGATGGGATGACAGAGCTTCCCGATACAGAGATTTTGAAAGCTATCGATAAGGCAATTGTTGAAAGAGGAAAGAAAGAATATCTTCCTTTACGTGTACAGATACAAATTCGGAAACGGGTTTTTCATGCGATTCGGGGATACGATTGTCTGGAGGAGCTGCTTCAGGATAAGGATATTACAGAAATCATGGTAAATGGGTATCATACCGTATTTGTTGAACGGCAAGGCAAGCTGGAACGCTGGGAACGAAGCTTTGTCTCGGAAGAAAAGTATATGGATGTTATACAACAGATAGTGGCAGGCTGTAATCGAATTGTAAATGAAAGTTCGCCTATTGTAGATGCCAGATTACCTGATGGCTCCAGAGTAAATATTGTTTTGCCGCCGATAGCGTTAGACGGAGCGGTATTAACAATCCGCAGATTTCCCGAAAAGACTTATTCCATGGAGGATTTATCCGGATTTGGAATGCTGTCAGGTGAAATAACAGAGATATTACGGTTGTTGGTAATCAGTCGTTATAACATATTAATATCCGGCGGTACCGGTTCCGGTAAGACAACCTTTTTGAATGCATTAAGTAATTTTATTCCAAAGGATGAGCGGATTATTACGATTGAAGATTCTGCCGAGTTACAGCTTCAGGAAATTCCCAATCTGGTACGCATGGAGGTCCGAAATGCAAATATGGAAGGAAAAAATGAAATCAGTATCCGGGAATTGATTCGGACTTCACTTCGAATGCGGCCCTCGCGAATTATAGTAGGAGAAGTGCGTGGAGCAGAAGCGGTGGATATGCTACAGGCAATGAATACCGGGCATAGCGGTTCCTTATCTACCGGTCATGCTAATTCACCGATAGATATGTTGTATCGGTTAGAAACCATGGTGCTTATGGGAATGGAGCTGCCACTAATGGCAATACGACAACAGATAGCTTCTGCAATTGATATTGTGATTCATATTGGACGGCTGCCGGACGGAAGCCGTAAGGTATTGGAAATATCAGAGGTAAACGGTACAAGGGAGGGCGAGATAAGTCTGCATCCGTTATTTCAATATACAGAAAGCAAGGACATATGGGAACGAAGGGGTAAGGTGATTCATGAAGAAAAGTTTAAGAATGCCGGATATCTGGAAACGTATCAAGCCTTATATTCGGGCAGAGTATGGTCTGGTGATATTGGCAGGAATATTGATTAGTATGGGAATTGGATATTTGTTCTATGATTCGTGGATAGGTGGTGTCTGCCTGCTTCCTTGTAATATTATGTTCCTTCGGTTATATCGAGATTACAAAAAGCAAATTCAACAGCAAAAAATGTTAATGGAGTTTAAGGAGCTTTTATATTCACTATCCGGCAATTTAAAAGCGGGATATTCTATGGAGCATGCATGGACAGCAGCAGAGAAGGATATGGAGCTATTGTATGAGTCAGGTGTATTGTTGACAATGATACAGGCAGTAAGCAGGAAGATGCAGTTGCATATTCCGCTGGAAACAGCGGTAAGCGAATTTGCAGAGCAGACACAACTGGAAGCGATTATCGGCTTTGCAGAAGTGCTTCGTACGGCAAAACGGACAGGAGGAAACCTGGTTCATATGATGGAACAGACCGCAGTAACGATTACGGAAAAGATAGAAGTGGAACAGGAAATTCAGACAATCCTATCCGGTAAAAAACTGGAACAAAAGATTATGTGTGCCATGCCGTTTGTCATGGTTCTATACCTGAAGCTTACAAATCCGGTCTATCTGGAAACGCTGTATCATAATTGGTTGGGCATTCTGATAATGACAATATGTCTGGTGGGAACCGGAATTGCCGCATATTGGGGAAATCGAATCGTTTGTATTCAGGTATAAGGAAGCAGAAATTAAAGTGTCACCAAAAGGAGGGAACATGAATGGATTAATGGAAAAACTATATGCCTGCATTCAGAAGCAAGGATGGTTTTCCTATAGCAGAGTGTATAAGCAAATGGCTTGGCTTTATGCCGGAAACAGTCAGGAAATCGAAGCGGCAGTAAAGCATTATTATATCAGCAATCTAAAAAAATCCTTAGCAATCGCAATTACCGGGCTTCTTCTGGGCGGTATTCTTCTTTTTGCGGATGCTGGAAAAGAGAAAAACGGATTGATTGTAGTTCGGAATCCTTACGGGGAAGAAGAAACCACCTATACCATACGTTATCAAGATGCCGATGATAACTGGCAGGAGCTGCCCTTAATATTGGAGGCGGTACAGTATAGGGATGCGGAGCTGGAGTCGGTATTTCAAGCTGCATTTCAATATCTGGAAAAGACCATGCTGGGAAGTAATGCACAGGCAGCACAGATTCAGACCGATTTAAACCTGATAACCAATGTGCCGGAAAGCGGAATTACAGTTCGATGGAGTAGTGATAATTATGAAATATTGGATGGAAACGGAGTGGTACATAATGAAGGGCTTACAGAGGCACAGGTTGTAAACCTAAAGGCAGAATTGCAGTACGAGGAGGTTCAAAAGAGTAAGGAGTATAGATTAGTCATTTATCCGAAGAAATTAACAGAAGCCGATATTCAACGGCAGGAGCTTTTGGCGGAACTAACAAATATTGCACAGGAACATATGTATGAAAAAGAGTTTGCAATCCCAACGCAATTACAAGGAGTAAAGCTTCGGTTAAAATCATCGATTGCTTCCCGCGGAATAATATTGATTATCATGGGAATCGGAATGGCTGTATTACTATGGCTTCGGCAGCAGGAAAACCTGCAGACACAGCGAAAACGGCAACAAAAGGAATTGCAGCGGGAATATGCAGGCATGGTAAATCAGATTTTATTGTATATCGGTGCCGGAACTACCATAAAGGGTGCTTTTGAACGAATCTTGCTACAGTATGAAAAAAGACCGGAGGCAAAAGGGGCATTATACCGAAATCTGCTAATTATGCAAAATGAAATGCACGCCGGAATTTCACAGGGGCAGGCATATTTGAATATGGGAAGAAGAACAGGATTGCTGTCCTATATACGATTGACTACGTTATTGGCACAGCAGATTCAAAAGGGAAGCAGTAATCTTACATTGCAACTGGAACAGGAACAGCATGCAGCATTTGAACAGCGAAAAGAGCAGGCAAAAAAATACGGAGAGGAGGCAGGCACAAAGCTCCTGTTCCCGATGATTATATTAATGGTTATTTCTATGATACTGGTGGTAGGACCCGCGGTTTTAAATGTCACATTATAGTAAAGGAAAGGAGAACGCATATGAATGAAATTCGAGATTTTTTAATAGGAGAGCATTCAGAGGATGGAATGGGAGTTGTAGAGGTATTGTTGATTATCGTGGTTCTGATTGCAATGGTTATTATCTTTCAGGACCAGATTACACAATTAGTAAATAAGATATGGAAAGCAATTAATAAGGATGCATCCAGTGTTTATAAGTAAAAGAAAAGGAGGGAAGGATATGAAAACTGCAAACCAAGGTCAAATATCGGTATATTTGTGTGCAATTATAGGAGTTATGCTGATATTGATTATAACGGTTTTACAGGGGATTCGTATCTGGGAGGGAAAAGCAAAATGCAGACAAGCCTTGCATGGTGCGGTTGCAGGTATACAGGCAGATTATCAGCCGGATTTATTTCGACGGTATCATCTTCTGGCGGTGGATGCAACCTATTACGGACGTGGTGAGGGCTACCTGGAACAGCGGATAACAGATTATCTGGATTATAATTTGAATCCGGTAAAAGGATGGTATCAATATCGATTATCGGAGGTTGCAATGGTAAATCCGCGAACACTTATAGAAAATGATTTATATGACTTTCACCGTCAGATAGAGGATTATATGTCGATAAAAGCACCGGCTTTACTTGCAGAGCAGTTGATACCGACAGAAAATACAGAAACAGAAGATAGTCAGCAGAAACAGTTTATGACAGGAGTGGATGTATTATCAGAGCGGACAAGGACCTTAAGCGGAGAGTCCGGAGAGGAAGCAATTACTGCAGATGGACCCGTAACGGGTAAAATGATACAGGCACTTGGGCTGGAAGAAGCGTTATCCATGCGAGAAAATGCGGCAATGGATGACTTATCTGTGGGGGCGGATGCCGGAGCAGAGGAAATATCTATGGAGGAGCTGCTGGCAATGAATCTGACGGAAGACGGCAGTATAGTAGACCCTAGAGAAGCAATAGGACAGTTAAACGGCAGCCCGCTTTTAGAAATTGTTATGCCGGAGCAGGTGGCAGATGTGTCAAAGGAAATGATAGACCTAGCAGAGACTCCTTCGGCATCTCAGAAAGCAGATACGTCTTGGCAGGAATGGAATCCGGGGATAGACCTTACAAACGCAAACAGCTTGTCGGACTGGAACTTGGAGGAGATATTACAAGAATCCGGAAAAGGAGGTATCCAAGGTCTGTCAGAGGTATACGGAATTGCTTATGCAATGGATACCTTTGCATATGTGGGGAAAGAAAAAGATACAGAAGCCCATGCATTTCAATATGAAATAGAGTATTTAATCATGGGGCGGGAATCAGACTATGATAACCTGACAATGATAGCCAGAAGATTATGCCTGTTACGAATGATTCCCAATGGAGCATATGCATTTACGGACAGTGCGATGAAAGAGGAGGCATTAATTATGGCAACCTTAATACTGACACCGCTTGGTGTGCCGGAGCTTGCCGAGCCGGTATCCTATGTACTTCTTGGTTGTTGGGCATATGGAGAAAGCCTGCTGGAGGTAAAAGAATTATTTGCAGGAAAAACCGTTCCGCTGCAAAAGAATGAGACGAATTGGAAACTGTCCTTAAACGGATTAAAGGAGCTGGAATCGCAAGCAGTGTCAGAGGATAACGAGAGTGGCGAGGCAGGCATGAATTATGAACAATACATGATGCTATTGCTTGCAACGATGCCGGATTCCGACAGAAAATATTATAGAATGCTGGATGTAATTCAGTTAAATATTCAGAAAACCATTCCGGAATTCTACATAAAAAACTGCATGGATGAATTTACGATTCAGCTTCAGGCACAGGAGGCTGACCGTGTGTGGAATATGCAGGAGACAGGTGGTTATTTGCAAAATAAATAAAAAAGGGGGTGTTTTGAAATGCATACTTATCAAAGAAATGATTTTCGGAAGAGCTGCAGCAAAGACTTCAATCAGATATATTCATCTATTAAAACAGAACAGAATAACAAGTATCAAAAAAATATAATCGCTCACCAAAGCAAGACTCCAATCATAATTCTGAAGTTCTGGATGTTACGTTTCTATTATTTCTTTTGCTCTTGGCAGAAAGATGAAAATGTCCCCCATTTCGGTAAGTATGCAGCTCAAAATACCCTCCGGAATACGTTTCATAATCACCGGGGAACGGCAACCATAGAAGCAGTATGTATTATGCCGATATTGTTGGCGGCGTTCTGGGCAGTCTATTCCATGGGACAGCTTTATATATTAGATAATCAAATATATCACGCAACCATGAACGCGGCGGAAGAATTGGCGGAAAAGGCATATCTGACACAAGAGAGTGAATGGGATATTGGAAAGGAAATAGCAGCAGAGTGGTTAATACGGAGTCAATTATCGGAAAATAAACGAATTGAACAATATGTAGTAAACGGTAAAAATGGTATCCGGGTGTTGCCATCCGTAAAAATGGATGAAGAAGACTTTGTATGCATTCAAGTAAAATATCGAATACAAGTTCCGATTCCATGGATGCAGGAGCTTCAAAAAGAAATAAAGGTGCAAGTAAGACAAAAAGCATATACAGGGTATCAGTTGTTAAGTCCTGCATCTGACTCTGAACGATATGTATATCTGGCAGAATATAGTTCGGTCTATCATTGTTCTAGAAGCTGCACACATTTACTGTTATCCGTACATCCGGTATCCATGCTTGGGCTACAGACGACCTATAAATATCTGATACCCTGTGAATATTGCGGAGAAGAAGCTACAACCGGCATTTATTATGTGACAGATACCGGGAATTGTTATCATACATCCCGACAGTGCAGTGGACTAAAAAGAACTGTGCGGAGGGTTCCGCTTAGTGAAGCAATCGGATATGGTGCCTGCAGTCGCTGCGGACAATAAAATGCAATCAAATGTAATAAGATATAAAAAGTTATAAAGGATATAAAAGATAAAAAGGGGGCGGGATAATATGAAAAAGCGTAGAGCAAACAGTGGCAGTGCTACAGTAGAAGTGACACTCATTATGCCGGTGGTGTTAATGATACTGGTTCTGATTATAACAATGCTTTTGTCAGTGTTACAGCAGGCACAGGTACATTCCCATCTAATGCTTTGTCATGCAGACGAGTGGGGAGCAGGAAACAAAACCTATGAAGAAACCGCACAGTTAGAGCTGGTAAAAGGATACCCCATTATATCAGAGGAAACGGTAGTGGTTCGAAGGTCTTTCATAGAGACACAGATAAGGAGGTGGCAGATATTTGAAGACATGGGTTCAGACGGAGGGACTTCACCAATATCTTGTATTTGGAACAGAACAGATGGAAATGGATGCCTTTGAAGCAAATATGCTGCTGCATTATCAGGGAAAAGGCTTACTTCCGATAGAACTACAGTGCAGGCAGGGAAGCGTTAACATCAGTTATGAAATCAGCGGTATGTACTCATTGCAGCAAATGACAGAAAGGCGGGAGCTGCAAGAAAAGGACTTGAAACCGCTTTTTCGGGCAGTACTTACCTGTTATGAGGAAATAAGTGAATATTTATTGCCGCCGGAGGGCATTTTGCTTCATCCGGAATGGCTGTTCTATCAGTCGGAAAAGGAGGAATTTCATTTTTGCTATTATCCTGAACCTACAGGAGAATTTCGGGAGCAGTTGCTACTATTGGCGGAATTTTGCATGAAGCATACCGACCATCGGGATTCGGGAGCAGTTTTGTTTATTTATAGATTATACTGTATGCTTCAAAGAGGAAATATAGAGGCAGATGCTATTTGGAAATGCTTTTCGGAACATACGGATGAAGTTAAGGAACTTCAACCACCACAAGAGACAGAAAAGGAACCAATCATAAAAGAGCCGCTCACAAAACAATCGATACCAAGACAATCTATACCAAAGCAGTCAATGTCAAGACAATCCATATCAAAAAAGCCAATGTCAAAGCGGTCAATATTTAAGCAACTAATATCAAAGCCACCGCAGCAAATAGAAAAAGGGCAGATAATAGGAAAAACCGAAACAACCGAAATAGACCAGACAGCCCAAACAACCGGTCATACTTCATGGCTGACAAAACATCATACCTATCCTGTATCCGTATACATCTATGGTGGGTTGACGATTATTTCTATATTGGGAGGGATGATTTATGGATTTCGATTTCTGTTTCTGACTCATCGGGAAAATGATTTAAAGCTTATCATTTTATTCTGGATTATCGGAATGATTATGGGCTACAGTATGTTTCGGAGCAGGAGACGAGGGTACACCGATATATATGAAACCGGAATCTGGTGCCTGACAGAAAAAAACGGAATACAAGAGATTAAATTAACCCATTTACCCGCAGTTTTAGGCAGAAAACCGGAAGAAGCAGATTACATCCTTGCGGATGAAGGTGTTAGTCGAAAGCATTTGCAAATATTTCTTCAAGATACGAAACTATTTATTACGGATATAGGGTCTACAAACGGAACCTTTCTGAATACGCAACGGCTGGAGATTGATATGCCTGTAGAAATCCGGGAAGGGGATGTTATCGGTATTGCTCAGAGTGAATATATAGTGACATATAAAATACAAGCATACAATAATTAGAAATTAGTCAAAAAATAGTCAGAAGGTAGTCAGAAAATAACTATAAAATAACCAGAACCGTTGCTTTTATACCGCCCATCCGCTATAATAATTATGGATAAGTTCGCAATGACAGGTTTTGAAACCAACGATAAGAGGAGACAACGGTGAAAATCAATATTTATTATGGTGGACGTGGATTAATTGAAGATCCAACCTTATATGTAATCGGAAAAATAACAGAGGTACTGGAGGAGCTTCGTGTAGATGTAAGACGGTATAATCTATATGAAGAGAAGAATGCCATTGCTACGTTACCGGCAACCCTTAAGGATGCGGACGGAGTAATTCTGGCAGTTTCTTTGGAATGGTATGGAATTGGCGGCTATATGCAGCAATTTTTGGATATGTGCTGGCTATATGGAGATAAAGAGAAAATAAAGAGTGTATATATGCTTCCGGTAGTAATGGCTACAACGTACGGAGAACGGGATGCAGAGACCTCTCTTGTAAAGGCATGGGAAACACTGGGCGGCAGAGTGATGAATGGACTGACTGCTTATGTGGAGAATCATACAGAATTTGAATTATCCGCAGAATATCGTGGAATCATTGAAAAGAAAGCAGAGGATTTGTATCGGGCAATTCATCAGACAGTGCCGATTTTCCCGAACAGTAATGTTGCGGTTTGTGAGACAGTATCAAAGACAAAGACGATTGACTTAACTCCGCAGGAAAGCGAACAGTTGTCAAGGTTTGTTTCGGATGATACCTATGTAAAGAAGCAGAAGAAGGATATTGAAGAATTATCTGCAATGTTTAAGAATATGCTTGGTGATGACGAGCCGGAAGAAAAAGAGGAAAAAGAAGGAGAATTTATACGGGAATTTCGAACCAACTATTATCCGCAGCCGGACTTTAGTGCAAAGTATATTATTTTAATATCAGACCTTGAATCAAGATTGTCCATAGAAGTTACGCCGGATTATGTAAAATGCTGGTATAGTGATGATACAACGGCAGATGTGGTAATGAAAACAGAAACCAAGGTATTAAGAGCCATTGTAAGTGGAAAGAATACATTTCAAAGGGCTTTTATGGCAGGTGAGATAACTGCAAAGGGAAACTTTAAGAACCTGAGAATGTTAGACCAGATGTTTCACTTTCAATACTAAGAAGAGCAGGGTGTGAATTATGTCATATATGGCGTTGTACCGGAAATGGAGACCGGACACATTTGAAGAAGTAAAGGGACAGGAGCATATAGTTACAACTCTGAAAAATCAGTTAACACATGACAGAATCGGCCACGCATATTTGTTTTGCGGAACGCGTGGAACCGGAAAGACTACCGTAGCAAAGCTGTTTGCAAAGGCTGTGAACTGTGAACATCCGCAAAACGGAAGTCCCTGTGGAGAATGTCCAAGCTGTAAGGCAATTGCAGAAGGAAGCTCCATGAATGTAATAGAAATAGATGCCGCATCCAACAATGGTGTGGATAATATCCGGGAAATAAGGGATGAGGTACAGTATTCCCCTACAGAGGGAAGATATAAAGTATATATTATTGATGAGGTCCATATGTTGTCAATCGGTGCATTTAATGCATTGCTGAAGACATTGGAGGAACCGCCCTCTTATGTAATATTCATACTGGCAACAACAGAGGCACATAAGATACCGATTACGATTTTGTCCCGGTGTCAGAGATATGATTTTCGGAGAATTTCGATGGAAACCATTTCTGACAGACTGGAAGATTTGATGCAGCGAGAGGGACAAGAGGTAGAGAAGCGGGCAATTGATTATATTGCAAAGGTAGCAGACGGTTCCATGAGAGATGCATTAAGCCTGTTGGACCAGTGTATCGCCTTCTATCTGGGAGAAACGCTCACATATGAGAAATGCCTGGATGTTCTGGGAGCGGTTGACCTGGATGTGTTTGTTCGCCTGATTCGTGCGGTAGAAGCGAAGCAGGTAACACAGGCAGTAGATTTGATAGACGAAATTATCTGGCAGGGAAGAGAGCTGGGGCAGTTTGTAACAGACTTTACATGGTTTATGAGAAATCTGCTGTTAATTAAAAGCTCGGCAGACGGTATTACGAAGCTGGACTTCTCAAAGGATACCTTAGAGAACATGAAGCTGGTTGCCCAAGAGATTTCGTTAGAAGCATTGATGCGTTATATCCGAATTTTTTCGGAATTATCCGGCTCGATTAAATATGCCAGTCAGAAGCGGGTAGTATTAGAGCTTGCAGTGATTAAGCTGTGTGTGCCGGAAATGGAACGAAATTATGATTCCATTTTACAACGGATGGAGGATTTATCCAAAAAGGTTGATGCGTGTATGGAATCTGCAAAGCAGCCGATAATTCAAAGGGTAGCTGCTCCGGTAGAGCCTGTCAGCAGTCAGGAAGAAACATTGGAAGATTTAAAGAAGACACTTCCGGAGGCAACGATACAGGAATTACAGGAAATTGCCGGTAAGAGGAATCAGGTCTTTGAGAAGCTGGAGCCTGCATTAGCAAATCTGCTGCGGATGGCGGATATGCGGATTAATAAGGAACATCAAACCATTGTTGTATTATTGGATGAAACGAATCAGGGACTGCTAATGAATAATGAAGCAGACCGGGAGGCGTTGGAGAATGCATTTGCAGAAACAGTGAATCGGCAGGTGCATGTAGAATTTCGTAGAAAATCAGCAGGTAATTCGGGGCAACAGGAGTTGGTTCGGATGGATATATTTAAAGAAATGAATATTCCTGTGGAATATGATGATAATTAGGAGGATAGGAAAATGGCAAAGCGTGGTGGTTATCCGGGAGGAATGATGCCGGGAAACATGAACAATCTGATGAAGCAGGCACAGAAGATGCAAAAGCAGATGGAGGAGGCAACCAAGGAATTAGAGGAAAAGACCTATGAAGCAACAGCCGGCGGCGGAGTTGTAAAGGTAGTGGTTAGCGGTAAGAAGGAAATAGTATCGATTGAATTAGATGAAGAAGTGGTAGATAAGGATGACATTGAAATGCTTCAGGATTTGATTATGGCAGCAACCAATGAAGCGTTGCGTGCTCAGGAAGAGGATTCAAACCAGCAGATGTCCAGAATCACCGGTAATATGGGTGGAATGGGAGGCTTTCCATTCTAGGTCATGAATTATTATAGTACAGAAATTACACAGCTAATTGAACAGCTATCCAGACTTCCGGGAATTGGGGGAAAGTCAGCACAGCGACTGGCATTCCATATTATTGATATGCCGATGGAGCAGGTAGAGCAATTAGCCAATACGATACACAATACAAGAAAGAATGTAAAATATTGTAAGAGCTGTTATACCTTGACCGATAAGGATATATGTCCAATCTGTGCATCAGCAAACCGGGACCATAAAACCATTATGGTTGTGGAGGACACTAGAGATTTGGCAGCATATGAAAGAACCGGACGTTATAATGGAATTTATCATGTCCTGCATGGGGCATTAGACCCTGCAATGGGAAAAGGACCGGAGGATATTAAACTAAAGGAGCTGCTGAAACGATTGCAGTCTGAGGATGTGGAGGAACTGATTATAGCTACGAACTCGGATGTGCCGGGAGAAGCAACCGCAATGTATATCAGCAAATTGGTAAAACCGTCGGGCATCAAGGTAAGCCGTATTGCCAGCGGGGTTCCGATTGGTGGGGAACTGGAATGTATTGATGAAGTGACTCTGCTTCGTGCATTGGAAGGCAGAGTTTACCTATAAAATAACGCAAGAAAGAGAAGGTGACGCAATGAAAAGAATTGGTATGTTAACCAGTGGTGGTGATTGTCAGGCTTTGAATGCGACAATGAGAGGTGTAGTAAAGGGGCTGTATGGTTCTTTCAAGGAAGTAGAGATTTATGGATTTCTGGAAGGCTATAAGGGTCTGATGTATGGAAATTACAAAAAACTGAAGGCAGATGACTTTTCGGGGATTCTGACAAAGGGTGGTACGATTCTGGGAAGTTCCAGACAACCGTTCAAGCTGATGCGGGAGCCGGATGCAGATGGTCTGGACAAAGTAAAGGCTATGAAGGATACCTATAAGAAGCTGAAGCTGGATTGCTTAGTGGTATTAGGCGGAAACGGTTCTCAAAAGACTGCCAATCTGCTTAGTGAGGAAGGATTAAATGTAATCGGACTTCCAAAGACCATTGACAATGATTTGTGGGGAACGGATATGACCTTTGGTTTCCAGAGTGCGGTAGATATTGCAACAACAGCCATTGATTGTATTCATACAACAGCCGCTTCTCATGGCAGAGTATTTATTGTGGAAATTATGGGACACAAGGTAGGCTGGATTACCCTGCATGCCGGAATTGCCGGAGGAGCAGATATTATATTGATTCCTGAGATTCCATATGATATTAAGAGTGTATGTGCAGCCTTGGATAAACGGGCACAGCAGGGAAAGAAGTTTTCAATTCTTGCAGTTGCAGAGGGTGCAATATCAAAGGAAGTAGCAGCATTACCGAAGAAAGAGCGTAAGGCATTGCTGGCAAATCCAAAGTATCCGTCTGTTGCATATGAAATTGCAGACCAGATTAAGACTTGCGGAGGACAGGAGGTTCGTGTTACCGTTCCGGGACATACACAGCGTGGTGGCAGTCCATGTCCGTATGATCGTGTACTTTCCAGCCGATTTGGAGCGAAGGCAGCAGAGCTGATTAAGGAAGGAAAATATGGAGAACTGGTCGTATTAAAGGATAATGAGGTTACTTCTATACCGTTATCCGAATCAGCCGGAAAATTAAAATATGTGTCACCGGATGACAGCATTGTGAAAAATGCAAAAATGTTGGGAATCTGTTTTGGTGATAACTAACTGAATTAAGGTTGAAGAAGCACCTGAAGTTCGGGTGCTTCTTCTGTTCTTCCTGCAACAAATGAAAAAAATCGCATATAATATCATACATTTGTAAGTGTGCGACAGGAGCAGGAGGTTGGATTATGAGCAACTTCAGTGAATATTTGGAACAGGCAGCCCGAAGTCCGTTACCGGGCGAATGGAATTTGGAGGAATTGGAATTATCCGAGGAAGATGCCGCAAGGGATTATGAAAAAATGAAACGGATGTATCCAAGGGAAACACGCTTTGTAGCGGCAATGGTGGAAGACCTGTGCGACCAGTTGGAATACGAAGGAAGTCCTATGTTTGATGAACAGCCGGATGCAGTTACGATGTATCGTATGGCAGAAGAAGTATATACCAGAATGAAGGGAAGAGAAAGCGGACCGCCAAGACCGGACGCACCATTTATGCAATTGTGTCTAATTCTGATATGCAATGAATATCATGTCAGAAGATGCAGGTATCGTCAGAGAAGACGAAGATTCTGGTAGAAGGTAAGGCATATAACAGGAGCAACAGTAAGATGAAGAATATAATAGTAAGGATTGTTGTGCTGATAGTGGTATTTCTGGCAACAGTCTTTCTTGTAAATAAATGGGATAATGCAGGAATGGATGAGGTGACTGCTGAGATGGATCAGCCGACTCTGCCATTGGTGTATATGGAAGTGGGAGAGGATGAGGTGAACTGTCTGCATGGCTACACCTCCTCCATTGATGTAGCGTTGTTTCACGATTCGATTACCCCGATTGGAACGAATCAGACAGTTCAGTTTCGGATTGAGGACGTTGGTGTTGATATTGATTCTGTAGGGTATGAAGTGCGAACTGTGGACGGAAGCTCTCTGATTGAGAATGGTTCTGTGGATGATTTGGAAAAGAATGAAGGTTCGTTCTATGCAACCACGAAGCTGCGAATGAATCTGACAGAGCTGCAGGAGTATACATTTATTGCGTGTCTGAAACTGAAGGACGGCAAGGAAGTAAAATATTATACAAGATTAATTCCGTCTGATGAATTGCATACCAATCAGTTTTTGAAGTTTGTTATGGATTTTCATGAGGCAACCTTTGATAAGGAGAGCAATTCTGCGATTTCTAAGTACATTGAACCTAATGATACAGGGGAGAATGAAAATCTTGCACATATTGATATTCATTCTAATTATGAAACGATAACATGGGCGAATCTGTCTACGATGAGAATTTCGCAAATGATACCAACCATTAAGGATATGGACCAGAATAATGCAACCATAGAGTTAAACTATGTTGCCATATCCGGTGATGTAGAGAATGCACAATATTTTAATGTGTCGGAGGAATACCGGGTACGTTATGTGGATGCATCTACGATTTATCTGATGGATTATGACCGCTCGGTAGAGAGCATTTTTGACCGTTTTAATGTTAATACAGTGAAGAACTGGTTCTTTTTCGGAATTGCAGATATTGATAAATTCCAGTATCAGGTCAGTGATGAAAATGAGAAGGTGGCCTTTGTAAAAGAAGGACAGCTTTGGTATTATGATTATTCTAATACAAGAATTACGAAGGTGTTTGCATTCTGGCAGGATACACCGACGGATGTCCGGACTGCATATGACCAGCATGGAATTAATATTGTGAAGCTGGATGATGACGGCAATATTGTGTTTACCGTATATGGATATATGAATCGGGGACAGCATGAGGGTGAAAACGGTATTGCGGTGTATCGTTTTGTGGCTGCCACCAGTAAGCTGGAAGAGGTTTTGTTCTTAAGCTGTGATGAACCGTATGAGATTTTGAAGGAAGATGCGTCAAAGCTGACATACTTAAATGAACAGGGAGAATTTTTCTATCTGTTGGGAAACAATGTCATGAAGATAGATTTGGAAACGAAGGAATCCAGTTATGTGATTCATGAGATTCCGAAGGAATATCTGGCAGTTTCCGGAAGTGAGTTCTTATTGGCATACCCGAATGCAACGATTGACAGAGACAGTACACAGTTGACTATTCTGAATCTTGAGACCTATGAGGAGCATACAATAGATGCCGGAAGCGGACAACGGATAAAGGCACTGGGCTTCATAGAAAATGATTTGGTATATGGTCTTGCAAATGAATCGGATGTGGTGCTGAATACAGACGGCAGCAGCATTTTCCCGATGCATACCTTGAAAATAACAACTCTGGAAAATGAAGTTGTAAAGGAATACTCAAAGTCCGGTGTATATGTTATGAATGCCCATCCGGTTAATCAGGTAATTTATCTGGACCGGGCAACCAAGTCCGGGGATAATTATATTGAGGAAACCGATGACTTCATTACCTTTAAGGAGGCAGACGAGCAGGGAATCCAAGTGAGCTATCAATATACCTATGACGGATATAATCAGCTCTATATGATATTCCCGAACTATATGTATGTAACCTCTATTCCGCAATTAATTATTACAAAGGAAGTAATTGAGGATACAAATAAAACGATTGCGGTTGACAGTGGTGAAAAATCAGGGCGGTATTATGTGTACGCACAAGGCGGTATGCAAGGCTCTTATTCTTCTGCAAGACAGGCGGTATTGGCGGCAAATGAAGCAGGCGGTCTGGCATTGGACAGCAACGGAAATTGTATCTGGAAGATTAGCGGATTATTAGAATATGCAGGAGTGGCAGACGAAATACAAGAGACAACCTGCGAATCTCCGGCGGATTCCTTGCAGGAGTGCGTTGAGATTATTTTACAATATGAAGGTGTGGAACTGCCGGAAGCCATGGACTTGTCAGGCAATCCGGATGATGTACTGGAACGCTATCTTGGAAAGACCGGTGTGAATCTGGTTGGCTGTGATGTAGATAATGCACTGTTTTATTTATGTCAGGGAGCACCGGTAATTGCGAAGCTGGATGCGGATACCTATGTGTTGATTATCAGCTATAATTCAGCAACTATCCGGTATTATAATCCGGTGACAGGTGAGGAGCATCGGGAGGAACGGTATCTGATTGAGAATACATTTGCCGAACAGGGAAATCAGTTCTTCACATATGTACACGAATAAGGAAAAGGAACAAGAGGCATGGCAGGAATGGATGAACAGCAGCTCATAAAGCGTTTTTCGGAGCTGGCGGAGCAGAGTTATCAAAATAGTACATTTTATTTTACGGATTTTCTATCCTCATCGGATGCCGCATTGGTATATTCTGTAGTGAATGAAGCGGAGATTTCGTTGTGGGGCGGTGCGGAAGGCTGTGAACGGAAAATGATACGATTTGGAAATGCAGAGGATTTGGGATATGAGATTCCGTTTCCGATTCAGATTCTTCGTGTGGAGCCGTTGCTTAAGAAATTTGCGGACGAGTTAAATCACAGAGATTTTCTTGGAGCAATTATGAATCTGGGAATTGAGCGGGATACCGTTGGAGATATTGTTGTAAAGGATAAGGTCGCATATGTGTTTGTGGTAGAGCGGATTGCCGAATTTATTCTTGAGAATCTGAAGCAGGTGAAGCATACGCATATGAAATGTCAGATAATTGAAGAGATGCCGGAGGAGGTTAAGCCGCACTTGGAGGCGGAGATAGTGACGGTATCATCTATTCGGCTGGATGCAATTATAGCCAAATTGTACCGGTTATCACGCAGTCAGGCATTGGAGCTGTTTCGTAAGAAATTCATTCTGCTGAATGGGCGGATTATGGAAAATAACAGCGGAGTACCGGATATGGGTGATGCAGTTGCGGTGAGAGGATACGGTAAATTTATATTTCAGGGGATTCAGCATGAGACACAGAAGGGAAAGTATGCGGTGCTGGTGCAGCGGTACATTTGATTAAGGAGAGATTTCATTTATGGCAGATTTGTGTGATAACTGTATGAATTATGAATATGATGAGGATTATGAATGCTATACCTGTTTAATGGAACTGGATGAAGACGAAATGAGCCGGTTTTTAAGCGGGAATTATCGGGATTGCCCATATTATCAGCAGGGGGATGAATATAAGATTGTCCGTCATCAGATGTAAATGAAGTAAATAGGGCAAATAAAGTAGTAGATAAATAAGGAATCGCATATATTTGTAAAAAACGAGAGGACATAAATGCCTTGACGTGGAAGCAAATTATTGGGATTCTTTTTTTGTGCCTTTGTCTGGCAATAGGCGTGATGCCGATTCTGAGTGGATGCAGTCCGGAAGGGCAGAAGACTTCTTCTGAGGATACTGCGGTTGCATTGGATTTTACTGTGTGTGAAGAGGACCGTCTGCCAAAGGAGCTGGTAGAAATCATTGAGGAAAAAAAGGATGCTCCGTTCAAGCTGACATTTTCTACCCGCGAATATATGTATATTGTGGTTGGCTATGGACCGCAGAAGAGGGGAAACTGTTGCGTGACGGTGAATGCGTTATGCCGAACCGAAGATGCGGTCTATATTGATACAAATCTGATAGGTGCGGATATAGAGGGGAGTATGGATATGGGAATTACATACCCATATGTAGCTGTGAAATGTGAAAATCAAAATCTTCCGGTCATATATCAACCGCTTGAAAATAGTTATTAAGGAATATTTTAGTGAACGATTCATAGAATAGTATCAGCGTAAAGGAATGATTTGTGGTGCAGTGACCCACAAGATAGGAAAGGGGTAGAAAATATGCAGTTAGTGAAGAAGGAAATCCGGACCAACAATCACAAAGTGTCAAAGCTAATGCAGCTTACAATAGATGAAGATTATAATGTATCGGACAGTCGGCAGGATATAGATAAAATTATTATCAGTCAGGGGCAGGCGGTCATTGATGCTACAGAACCAATGGTAGACCGAATACAGGTCAAGGGACATGTTGCATATAAGCTTCTTTACTCTGTGGCAAAGGCAGAGGGAGAAATGGATGCTATGGAGGGGAGTGTTCCATTTGAAGAAACCATACAGGTGGATGATTTGCTTCCATCCTATGATACCACCGTAAGCTGTGACATGGAGGATTTGACGATTTCCATGATACACTCCAGGAAGATAGCGGTAAAAGGTCTGATACAGATTAAGATAGAGGTGACGGAGCAGGATGTTGTAGAGGGAGCAGACGGAATTGAAAACGGAGAAAACATTCAATGTATGTATAAAAAGCTTCCATACACCCGCACTGTCTGCGACCAGAAGGATGTGTTCCGCGTAAGGGAAGCGGTTTCTATTCCGCAGAACAAGCCGAATATAAGGAGGTTAATCTGGCATTCGGTTACGGTAAATGAAGTTGAAACAAAGCCATTGGATAACAAAATAGGAATCCATGGGGAGCTGGAGGTATTCCTGATTTATCGTGCGGAGGAGCAGATGCCGCTGCAATATCTGAATCTGGATATTCCGTTTTCGGGTGAAGTGGATTGCATTGGCTCCATGGAAGGCATGACCGCGGATATTGGCATTGTGCTGGGAGAGACACAGGTGGTAGTGGAGCCTGACGCTGACGGAGAGGAACGGATACTGAATCTGGAGGCAAATCTTGAGCTGGAAATCCGCATTTATCAGGAAGAGGAAATGCAGCTTCTGGGCGATATGTTCTCGACCACTGCCTGCATTGATACCGAAACGGAAACCTTTGATTATGAATCTCTGCTTACCCGCAACAACGCTAAGACGCGGATTGTTGAGCGTTTAAAACGGAAGGAAAATCAGCCGGGAATTTTGCAGGTATGTTATGTAGAGGGCAGTGTTAAGGTTGATGATACAAAAACAACGGAAGACGGTTTAGTGGTAGAGGGGGCAGTCGAGGTTCGGATTCTCTATATAGCAGAGGATGACGCAAGACCGATGAATGCGTTGACCGGATTTCTGCCGTTTACATATTTGGTAGAGGCAAAGGATATGTCTCCGGATGCAATCTATCGGATTCGACCTACTTTAGAACAAATCAGCAGTATTATGCTGGGAAATGATGAGGTTGAAATTAAGGCGGTTGTGAACTTAAGCATCATTGCATTTGCCAGAAAGCAGTGCAAGGCAATTACCGACATGCATGTATCAGAGATTGATTATGAGAAAATGAATCAAATGGCAGGTATTATCGGGTATATGGTTCAGGAGGAGGATACGCTGTGGAATATAGCGAAGCAATACTATTCATCCATTGATTCTATTAGGAAAGTCAATCAATTGGAGCGGGATGAGTTAACTCCGGGACAGAAATTAATCATAGTAAAGGGTTAGGAATGAGAGTGCATGCGTTTGGTAATACTAGTGTTCAGAGGTTGCGGCAAAAAAGAAATTGTACTATACTGAATGCAATAATAATATCAGTAATATGACAGGAGGCAATCATAGATGGAACGACCAAACGCATGGAAGACTTACACGAAAAAGCAATTAAAGGAATTGGAGACATTAAATGAGCATTATCGTGCATTTCTGAATGTTGGTAAGACAGAGCGGGAATGTATCACCGAGATAGTGAAGCAGGCTGAAGCTGCCGGTTACGTGAATCTTGAAGAAATACAGGCTAAGAAGCAGTCAGTGAAAGCAGGAGACAAGGTATATGCTGTATGCATGAAAAAGACCATTGCATTATTTCATATAGGAACAAATCCGATGGATATGGGAATGAATATACTGGGTGCCCATATTGATTCCCCTCGCATGGATATAAAGCAGAACCCATTATATGAAAATGGAGATATGGCGTATCTGGATACACACTATTATGGTGGTATCAAGAAGTATCAGTGGGTGACTCTGCCATTGGCTATCCATGGAGTTGTAGTGAAAAAGGATGGTTCGGTTATAGATGTAGTGATTGGTGAGAAGGAAAATGACCCGGTATTCTGCGTAACGGATTTGCTGATTCATCTTGCGGGAGAGCAGCAGGAGAAGAAGGCGAATAAAGTCATTGAAGGTGAGAATCTGGACATTTTGTTCGGAAGTATCCCTTTGAAGGAGGAAGAAAAAGAGGGAGTAAAGAAGAATGTATTAAAGCTTCTAAAGGAACAGTATGATATGGAGGAAGAGGATTTCCTCTCGGCAGAATTGGAAGTAGTTCCGGCAGGAAAGGCAAGAGAAGCCGGAATAGACCGCAGTATGATTCTGGCATATGGACAAGATGACAGAGTCTGTGCGTATACATCACTGGTAGCAATGCTGGAGGTGAATGAAGTCAAAAGAACCACATGCTGTCTGCTGACTGACAAGGAGGAAATCGGCAGTGTGGGTGCAACCGGTATGCAATCCAGATTTTTTGAAAATACTGTGGCAGAGCTGTTGGACGCTATGGGGGATTATTCTGAGCTGACCCTGCGCAGATGCCTGAAAAATTCCCGTATGCTATCCTCAGATGTAAGTGCAGCCTATGACCCGTTATACGCTGCCGCCTATGAGAAGAATAACGCCGCATATTTTGGCAGGGGCATGGTATTTAATAAGTTCACCGGTTCCAGGGGAAAGTCTGGCTCAAACGATGCCAATGCGGAGTATATCGGAGTATTAAGAAAAATATTGGATGATAACCATGTAGCATATCAGACCGCCGAGCTTGGCAAGGTAGACATTGGTGGTGGCGGAACCATCGCATATATTCTGTCCTTATATGGTATGGAAGTGATTGATAGCGGTGTGGCAGTGCTTAACATGCATGCACCTTGGGAAGTGACCAGCAAGGCAGATATATATGAAACAAAGAAGGGATATGTGGCATTTTTGAAGAATGCGTAATGAATGTAAAATCATATAAATGCGGTAAATAAATGAGGCAGAGTCAGTCGTGTGAGGTGCGGCTGGCTCTGCTGTTGTAAATGTTATTTAAATCATCAAATAAGAAAGAGCAGGCTGTGCAAATACAGTTCTGGTGACACGCTGTGGTTTCGGTTCCTCACACGCACGTGTTCGCTCCAGCTCCTGCACAACTCGCCCTGCGGGCTCAAACATGTGCCCGCTGTCGCTGTTAGCGTGTTCGTCTCTGCGAAATCCTCGCTATTGTCACTGCGAAGCTGTATTTTGCAACTGCCGTTGTTGCTATTTTCCTGATTTTATATCTTGCATAGGAGACCGATTTTTAGAAAAAACAAATAGTGTTAAATTTTTTCACGATTGATTAACACAGGTTAATGACCTTATAATACCACAAGGCGACATAAACCTGAAGATACAATACTGTTAAAGGTTGGTTATATATTACAAGCTTCATATTGACTTAACACATAAGTTTTATAATAAGCATGGCAATACTACTGCAGAATAAGTCAACAAAAGACTGTTCAAATGCATTCACTACTTCCCGCCAATTCCCGGTGTTTTCTTGTTGATATACAAAAATAAAGTCTTAATCTTTTCCAAATCTTCCGTGGCTAGACTTTGCACAGTTGCCAATCTGATGGTTTCTGATGGATTATCAGTATTAAATTTTTCTTTTAAAAGTCCTACTTTTGCTTCTTCAATCCAAAATGTTACCTTCTGCTTACTCAAATGTATTCCTCCTTTACAGATGGAGCTTCTTCAATAGAAAAACTGCATCAGAATCAAGATTTCTGACTTAACAATTTCTAGAACCATCTGAGTAATTTTTCTATGTAAGATGATAAAAAGACAGACTCTGGGCATGATACTCGCAAGAAGTAGCCCAATATCAGCTATTTGGAAATCATCATAAAAAACATTGTATCTAAGGTACTAAGTACTATGAAAACAATGCGTTCTACATTTTTGAAGAATCAATATTCAGATTTCTTTTTTAATGTCCTCATGTGGAAACATAATTAGAATAATATATTACCAATTTTGACATTCTTTGCTATAAAACAAATCTACATCAGATGCAGCATCATACAACGCTTTTATAGATGCCAAGTTGTCATATTCTGAAATTCCTCTCATTGTGCCAATAAGCCCACCTTTAGAAGCAGGTAATGTACCATCTCGTAATTTTTTTATTACGAATTCAATTCTATTTTCATAACTATTTAAGTATTGATTCTTTTCATCATCTACTATTTTCTTGGCTTTATCAATTTCTTGTACTAATATATCCAATTTTTTTAATAACTCTTGTCTTTTATCCATAATAGCAATCTCCTTTAATTTGAAAAGCTTCTAATCTCTGTTATCCAATCTGTATCAAATTGATTAAACAAATATTGAACTCCACCACCTGGTCTAGGGTCTGCAATCAATAATTGTTCTCTTGCAGTTCCTACAGCATACTTAACCTCTATTCCAGCAGGAATTCTCGCAACTTTTACAGTATTTCTGTTTCCCCAATCTTTTGATAAAGCCAACTTATCCATATAATCATTCAATGTTGTAATTCCATTTGCTTCATCAATCGTTGTCCAATAACATAATGATGCGTCTGGTGCGTCAGAACTATACTGTACTAATATTAAATCTTTATCCACTGTTGTTCTTATTTCATAACCATCATTAAAATTGACTAATTCTCTATCAAATTTATAAGAATAATCTATTGTTGTTGCTGTGTTTTTACCACCCTTACTAGAAACTGTACCCCTCTCCATCGCCTCTGCAGCTTCTCGCATTGCCTGCTCCTGCATCTCCTCGATACCTTCTCGGGAGGTTGTTTCCAGTGTTGTTTCGATTCCTTCCCGGGTGAATTGCTGTTCGGTTGCTCGGATACTGCAGTTTCGTGGAATTTATGTTATTATGTATGAACTAACCAACTGTGCAAATACAGTTCTTTTTACTCACTGCAACTCTAATTCTTTTTTTAAGTGTTCCAATTCAGAAAC
>ERZ779737.68-NODE-68-length-103008-cov-67.613076_pt1 | contig 103008 bp, 83 predicted proteins | sample MGYA00511889_ERZ779737 | MGnify/ENA primary metagenome ERZ779737 (study PRJEB29588, sample SAMEA2163575) | human gut metagenome | biome: human gut; feature: human-associated habitat; material: faeces | place: Denmark | collected 2008/2010 ...
TCATTAATTTATTTCCTCCCAAAATCTAGGTATAAATTTTGGGTTTCACGCTAAACTTAACTATTTTTTAAATTTTTCAAGTAGGTAATGAATAGCAAATGCTCCATCATTAGTAGCTGTGACAATTTGTCTTAAATCTTTATTAATAACATCTCCTATTGCATAAAGATTATTAATCTTAGTTTCAAAATGATTATTTACTTCAATATAACCTTCCTTATTTAAAATACCTAAATTTGTAAGAAAACTTGTTGAAGGAATTGCACCAATATAAACAAAAATGCCTTCTATATTTAATGAAGTTATTTCGTTATTAAATTTATCTTTTAACTTAACACCTTTAATTTCGTTATTATCAATAATTAAACTATCAACTAACTTATTTTCTAAAATATCTACATTTTGTTTTGAAGAAAGTTCTTTAACTAAAGATTTATCAGCACGTAAATTTGATCTTGATACAATAGTTAATTTTTTAACAATGTTAGTTAAGAAAAGAGCTTCACTAATAGCACTATTCCCTCCTCCATAAACTAAAATTTCTTTATCTTTATAAAAATTTCCATCACACATTGCGCAATAAGTAATTCCTCTTCCAGTAAATTGATCTTCATTTGGCAAATTAAGTTTTCGAGGATTACTTCCAAGAGCTAAAATAACGTTTTTAGCATAATAAACATTATCTAATGAAGTTCTTAAAATAAAAATATCTTCATTTTTTTCAAGTGAAACTACTTCTTCATATTTAACTTCAACATTTAAAGCAGTTAAATTATTCATAAAATTGATAGCTAAATCGCTACCAAAAATCTTATTAAAACCAGGATAATTTTCAATCTCAAAAGCATTGATAACTTGTCCACCAATGGCAAACTTTTCAAAAATAATAAAATCTAAGTTTGCTCTTTTAGCATAAATTGCGGCACTAACTCCACTTGGACCAGCACCAATAATAATTAAATCTTTTACTTCCATATTATCTAAATTTTACCAAAATTATTTAATAAATAAATGAATATGCTTATTAATAAAAAGTGGTACAAATTTGTACCACTTTATTCTTTAATTATTTAAATTCAACAATTTCAATATCGTAAGGTTTAATTCCGTTAACTCTAACGATATCACCAATCTTTCTTCCAATTAATGCTTTTCCTAAAGCGCATTCATTACTAACTTTAATATTATTAACATCAGTAACTGGATCAGATTCAACAGAAGAAACAACCTTTACTGTATAAGTTTCTCCACTTTCAACTTCTTTATAAGTAACAACATTAGAAATATTAATTGTTTTACCTTTTCTTTTTGATTCACTTGATTCAACTAAGCGATAATTATTTAAAATATATTCAATTTCGCTAATACGAGCTTCAATTTGAGCTTGTCTATTTCTAGCAGCATCATAATCAGCATTTTCTGAAAGGTCACCCATAGCTCTAGCAGCTTGAAGTTGTTCAATTACTTCAGGTCTTTCGACATCAAGTAATCTTCTATATTCTTTTTCGTATTGTTCTTTACCTTCGTTTGTTAATAAAAATTCGTTTGTACCTGGCATAGTCTTTTCCTCGCGTTTATAAATTATACATTATATAAATAAAATATTCTATATTTTATTATTTAATTTCCTGAAATAAAGGATCATCATTATAAGCTTCTAAAACATCACTAGCTTCATCAAGTTCTTCTTCATCCGTAACTTCTTCAATTGAACCGTCATCCTTATATTTCATTACAATAATATCTTCAGGAGAGTCTTTATCATAAATGAAGGCATATTTTGTATTTCTTTCTTCATTTTCATAAGTAAATAAAATTTCCATTAAATATTTATTTCCTTCTTCATCATAAATTTCAATTTGATTTTCATTTAACTCCATTTTTTAAACCTCCTAGAAAAGTTTCTAATATAATAATAGCAGAAAACATATCAATTAAATTTTCTTTATTAGTTTTTTTCATATTCATTTCATTCATACGTTCATAAGCTTCGATTGTTGAATATCTTTCATCTTGATAAAAAACTTGAATTTTATCATTAATTTTTAAAATATCTTCCATAAATCTTTTTACAGATTTAGCTCTTTCACCAACTTGATTATCTAAAGTTAATGGTAAACCTATGACGATATTATAAATATTTTCTTTATTAACTAAATCTAAAACATGTTCACGAGCTTTCTTATAATTTCCTCTTTCAAAGTTAAAATTTTCACGCCCATAAACAATTCCTAAAGAATCACTAATCGCAATACCTAAAGTTGTTGTTCCTAAATCGAGTCCAATATATCTTTCCATTAATTTAAAATATCCTTTGTAATTAAATTAAATTTAGTGACATCTAAAACATTGCCTTGAGAAACTTCGTTTCTTCCGCCACCACTACCTCCTAAAATAGCAGTTACTTTTTTAAGTAATTGGTTAGCTTGATATTTTGAAGTTAAGCTTGGACTAACTCCAACAATTAGAGGGAATTTAGCATTATCTTTACCAACTAAAATAATTACATAATCATGATTATTAACTTTTAAATCATCAAAAATATTCATCAATAAAGACTTATTAAAATCTGGTAAATAAGCAATTAATAAATTGACATCATTTACTTTTACAAATTCATTTTTTAATAATTTTACTTGAGATTTGCAGGCTTTTTTATTAAAATCATCAATTTTATGATTTAATTCATCAATTAATTCATACATAGAATTAATCTTAGTTTCAACATCATTATTAGTTGAAACTTTTAAAAGTTTACGAGCATTGTTTAAAATAATTTCTTTCTTTTTTAAATATTCATAAGCTTTAAGACCACTTAAAGCTTCAATTCTTCTAACTCCACTTGAGATTGATTCTTCACTAGTAATTACAAATGAGCCAATCTCACTAGTATTAAATACATGGCATCCACCACAAAATTCAATACTTTCATCTCCAAATTTAACAACTCTTACAACATCACCATATTTTTCACCAAATTCAGCAAGAGCTCCAGTTTTCTTAGCCTCTTCAATTGGTAAATTTAAAATTTGACGTGGAATGCTTCTATTAATTAAAGAATTAACGTATTCTTCAACTTTTAAAAGATCGTTTTCACTTACTTTTTCAAAATGTGAAAAATCAAATCTTAAATAGTTTTCATTAACAAAACTGCCTTTTTGATGAACACTATCACCTAAAACTTTTCTTAAAGCAGTTTGTAATAAGTGAGTTGCACTATGATTTTTCATAATATCATGATGTTTAATAATATCTAAATTTAAAGTTACAACATCGTTAACTTTTAATTTTCCATAAACAACTTTAATTGTATGAAGATGTTGTTTATTAGGAGCTTTAATAACATTAGTAACATTTGCTAAAAATGAATCATTCTTAATATCTCCAGTATCACTAACTTCACCACCCATCTCAGCATAAAAACAAGTTTCATCAAAAATTACTTCCCCTTCATCTTCGATAAAGTCAACTTTTTCACCGTTTTTAAACAAACCTATGACATGGGCTTCTAACGTATTTACATCATAAACATATTCACTTTTAGTATTAAAATCTAATAAATCTTTTGATTGACGATTAAAAGATTCAATTGCTTTTCTACTAGCACGAGCTAATTCTTTTTGATGTTTTAATAATTCATTAAAGGTATCAACATCAACTGCGATGTTTTTATCAGTACAAATCTCCATTGTAATTTCTAATGGGAATCCATAAGTATCATAAAGTAAAAAAGCATCTTTACCACTTAATGAGGTTTTATCTTTAATTAAATTATTTAATAAAATTTCTCCACTATTTAATGTTTTAATAAATTTTTCTTCTTCAATTTTAATTAATTTTTTAACTACTTCTTTCTTTTCAATTAAATATGGATAAAAATCTTTCATAATATCTACAACTGTATCAACTAATTGATATAAGAAAGGTTTATCAAAGCCAAGTTTTTTACCATAACGCATAGCTCTTCTTAATAGTCTTCTTAAAACATAACCTCTACCTTCATTTGAGAAATATGCTCCATCACTTAAAGCAAATGTACAAGCACGAATATGATCAGCAATAACTCTAAATGCCATCAAGTTAGGTTCTTCATATTTTACTTTAGCCATTTTGCTAGTTTCTAAAATAATTGGCATAAATAAATCAGTTTCAAAATTAGTTTCGGTTTCTTGAAGAACACAAGCAATTCTTTCAAGACCGGCACCAGTATCAATATTTTTATGTGGTAATTCTTTATAGTTTTCTCTAGAAACACCGTTTTGTGCATTAAACTGCGAAAAAACAATTCCCCAAATTTCAATATAACGATCATTTTCGACGTCGTCTTTTAACATTTCAACACCTAAATGATTTGGATCATATTTTTCTCCACGGTCATAAAATATTTCTGTATTTGGTCCACAAGGTCCTTCACCAATTTGCCAAAAATTTCCTTCTAAAGGAATTAGATGGTCTTCTTTCATTCCTTCTTTAATCCATAAGGCTAAAGTTTCTTTATCACTTGGATGATAAGTAATATAAAGTTTGTCTTTATCTAAAGCAAAATATTTTTCACTTGTTAAAATTTCAAAAGCCCATTGAATAACTTCTTTTCTAAAATAATCACCAATTGAAAAATTACCAAGCATTTCAAAAAATGTATGATGACGAGCAGTTTTTCCTACATTACTTATATCATTTGTACGAATACATTTTTGAACATTAACAATTCTTTTACTATTTGGAATTTCACTACCATCAAAATATTTTTTTAAGGCACTAACTCCAGCATTTATCCATAATAAAGTTGGATCATTATTAGGAATTAAACTAGCTCCTGGTTCAATCATATGACCTCTTTCTTTAAAGAAATTTAACCAAGTTTCACGGATTTGTTGACTACTCAAAGCTTTCATAAAATACCTCCAAAAAATAAAAAAGAATTAGTTTAGGAACGAGATTAACCGCGGTACCATCCTAATTCTTAAATAAGCACTTAATTATTTTACTTTAACGTTGTAAATACGGATATTTCTATCATCTTAAGAAAATGGCTAACTATCAATTATTTAGATATTTTCACCATCCATATCCTCTCTAAAAAATACTTAATAGTTTCTTTTTCGTAGTAATTATATAAATTTATTTACATTAAGTAAATAATAAATCAATTAACTTTTAAAGTATTCACTAAAATTAGGAACTTCAGTTGTATAAATTGCAAGTGCTAAATACGATTGATTTTCTAAGTTTTCTTGTGAACCACTAGCAATAACTTTCTCAAAGTTAACATAATAATATTTACCGTCAATAGTAATTTGAACTAAAGAAATGACTTTTCTTAAAGTTAATTCACCATCAACATCAGGATTAAAATCTTCTAAAATTGGAGCAGATGCTAATTCTTTAATACTTGCGATTCCTTCTTCATTTTGAACGAAAATACAAATCTTTCCATTTTTAATAAAATAACGATAACCAACATATTTTGAAGAGCCTGATGGTAATATATCAGTAATACCAACATTTTCTAAATCTTCGACAGTAAGTTCGAGTCCACCCATCTTAGTAATAATAGTTGCTAAGTTTGTTTCCTCATCATACATAGCAAAGTTACGTTTAATATCATAACTATCAACTAATTCAAAGAAAGTATAGCCTTCAGTATATTCATTATTATAGTAATTACATCTTTCCCAATAATTATTACTAGTATAAACAAACTCATCACTATCTCTTCTTGAAATAGCATAATAATTGTTTTCAAGACTATAAAGTTTTACCCAAACTTTTTCAAGAGTTAAATAAATATAATTAGTTTCTTCATTATCTTTTGCAATCATTCTTGAAGAAGTAACTTCAACTTGAGAAAGTCCATAAGAATTATTTATTTTACTATTTTGATAAACTACAAAAGTTGTTTGATCATTATTTACTTTAATTAAATGTTTAGCACTATCATAAGTTGATACTAATTCATAATTATTATTGTTAATTAAATACACACTTGAATAATTTTCACTATTATAACTAACGTTTGGACTTAAACTATCTTCTTTAGGGAAAGCAAATACATAATTATGTTCAAATAAATGGACGTATCTCCAAGAACTAGTTGCATTATTATACATATAATATTTATTTGATGAACTAGTTAAGAAAATAAGATTTTCACTATCAATTAAAGTTCCTTGAACTAAGTTCGAATTAACATAGATATATTGATTGTTATTATCATCATAATAAATATGATTTTCATCTGCATTAGAAACTTTATTCCATTTACCACTATCACTTAATGTATAAGAATTTAAAGTATCTTCAAATGAACTAATAAAATCATTTTCATTATCAGTAACTAAAATTTCTCCATCAACATAAATATTCCATGTTGAATTATTTTCTTTACTAGCAAGTTTATTATTTGTGGAAGTATTAAAAATAGATACACCATTGCTTTCATATAAGTAATAATATCCATTATTAAAACGATAATATAAAGTCTCTCCAGCACCATTTTTGATATATAAATTAGATTCAATAGTATCAAGAATTAAATAATCATTATTAACAAAAGAACCTTCATTATTAGAAATAAATGGAGTTACTTGTGAATCATTAACAGCGTTTAAAAGTTCATTAGTTAAAGTATTTGTAGTAATACTTCCTCCAAGTGCAACTTTATTATTTACTATTAAATTACCATAAAGATTTAATTTACCTTCTTTAGCTGGTAAAGTTAAATAATTATCTTGAATTTGTTCCTCAGTACTAGTTGGATAAATAATTAAATCACTATTTAAGGTTAAACTAGCAGTTTGATTAATAGTTAAACTTCCACCATTAATAATTTTAGTCTTTGTATTAAGACTTAAATTGCCCTCATTAATTTCAATAGATAAGAATTTTGAGCTAATTGGAGCAAAAATTTTACTACTATTTGCTACAACTTTAGTTGAATTAAAGACCAACGGAGTTACATTATAAGAAATATCACCATTTATAACCATTTTAGTAGAATCACCTAAATTGCCAATTAAACAAGTTGTTTCACTAGCTGGTTGATAAACTCCGCCCTGACCATAAAAAACAAATTCATTAGTAACAACATTAGATTCGCTTTCTACTAAAATTTCTTTAGCGTAAAGTTTACTTTGGTCATTAAAAAATATTTGGCTAACTTTCAAATTATTAAAATTAAAATGATTATATGGGAAATCACCATTATTATATTTATTTAAATAATTGGAATATCCAAAGCTATCATGAATAACTAAACTTGTTTTAAGAGAACCATTATCATTTAAAATAATTGACCCAGTTTGATTTTCACTACTATCAACAATTATTCCATTTACATCAACTAAACCATTACCTTCAATAACTAAATTATGTCCATTTAAATCAAGCGAAGCATAATTACCAACATTAACTCCTTCAACAATACCGTTTTTCCCTAAAATTCCACCAATAATTAAATTTCCTTTAACAGTTAAATCACAAGCTAGTTTTAATGTTAAAGTTAAACTACCTTCTTTACTTACACCACTAGTTTCCTTAAAATTATTAAAATCAGTAAAAAATAAATCATTATTAATTCTTGTTTTGTTATGTGCTAAATATAAAGTTTTATTAGTATCGATCAAGCTTAAATTAGTATCATTTTCAATAACTTTATTATCTGGAATATCCATCATAAAAAGTGGATTTATTGAATTAAGTTTTCTAGTATTAAAACCTTCGCTAATTGATTTTATTTTAGTAGTATCTTTATCAATTACATAATTAACAACATCACTAATGGTCTCATTTTCATTAAAGACTAAATCATAAAATGGGAAATTAGGAATATTAATATTATCGTAATCTTGGAATGTCAAAGATTTTTTGATACTTGAATTTTGTAAAGGTCCAAAAATTTCAATCTTATCATCAGGATCATCACTTAAAGGATTTTGGAAAGATAAGGTTGCTCCATATGTATTAAAAATATTGATTCTTTCAGTAGTTTGAGGAATATACAAATATTCAAGATTTGTTAAATTAGATAAGCTTGATAATGATAACTTCTTAATTGTAGAAGGTAACTCAATTGATGTAATGTTTTTATTTCCGTTAAACGCAAAAATTGAAAGTTCAGTAATACCTTCCTCAAAAAAAACATTTTGAATTTCATTAGCTGCTGAAACTAGAGTTTCATCATCATAAAGAGAATCAAAAATTGTATCAAATAAAGCTAATGGACCAACAACAACTTCTAAATTATTAAATTTAGCAGGAAATACTAAAGTTGAAGGAACATTTTCATCATTACTTAAATTGTTTGCTCGGCGATAATTATTAAGTAAAGCTCCTGGTATATCGATATCAATTGGTAAAGATTCATCAATACCTTGTTCTTTTAAAGTTTGTTCTAAAATAATGTATAGATCTCTTTTTAAAATTAAAGTATTTTTTCCAGTGTAATCGATATTAAAATCTTCTAAAGCAGATTCAGATAATCCTTCGATATTAACTTCGATTTTAAAATCTTTTAAATAAAAATAAGTTGGATCATAATTCGAACTTATTGCTGAAGTTGATAAAACTCCATTATCATTAAATTTTGAATAAACAACTTGCTTTTCGATTACTGTTTTCTCTTTATTTAACTCGTTTTTAACTAAAACTAATGGCAAATCTTTAATAAATTGTGTGATATTTTCAAATTCACTAGGCATGTTAATTTCGCCAGTATTAAAATCAATCGAAACTTCATAATTAGGCAAATCTAAAAAATAATCATTTGTCTCACTAAAAGACATTGTTTGAAAATTAATAATTCCTAAATATTCATATTCATCTAAAGAAGTAAAGACTGCGCCTTTTAAAACTTCGCTATCAAAATACCACGCGTAATAATCTTCATTTTCCGCAATATTTAAATTTTCTCGAAGGGCTTTATATTCGTTTAAAGCCTTCTCCATAAATAAATCTGTTGGATTTACATTGCTACAACTAGCAAGCGATAACGTGACTAAACAAGCCTACGGAAAAACAAGTATTTTTTTATTCATATTAAAATTATAAATTTTAATCGCTATTTTATCAATTACGTTTTAAGCTTTAAAAAATATATATTTTTTAAGCAAATAACACAATATTTTTCAAAAAAAGTCTGCAAATCTTAACTATTTTTTTAAAAATCTATTATATGTTACATTAAGATTTAATAAATTATCTTTGATTTTAGGTGTAATATCACTTAATAAAAATCTATAAGTCCATTGATTATCGTTAGTTTCCCCTGGTTTATTCATACGACTTTCTTCATCTTGAAGTAAAATATCTTGCATTGTTAGGGAAACATATTTAGCATTTGAAGCATATAAAATATTAATAATCTTTTTAGATAAATAACTTACTCCAGTTTGCTTATTATCAAAATCAATATTTAATTTTTTACATTCATCATCTAGAGTTAGAATTAAATTCATTAATTCTTCATGCGTTAATTTTTCAATTCTTCCTCTAATTGGATAGTAATCGTGATTTCCAATATAAGCTAAACAATTTTCCTCAATTTCTGAAGGGAAAATTCTTTCATAAGTCTTTTTAAATTTAAATAGGGCAGGAACAATTGTTCGAACATGTGGATAACCACTATTATCAACAAACTCTTCAACATCACGAGTTAAAGAACCAATATCATCAGCAAATAAAGGTGCATTTTTAAAATTTTCAAAAATCTTTAATCCTGGACCATAAACAAATTTGCCTTTCTTACCATTTCGATCTCTAAAAGGAATTGCATAACATTTATAAAAACCACCAAAATGATTAATTTTTACCATATCAAACAATTCAAGGGCTTGATTAATTCGTTCTTGCCAAAAACTATAATTATCGTTTTTCATGTAGTTCCAATTATATAAAGGATTACCCCAAACTTGACCTGCTTTTTGGAAATCATCAGGAGGAAATCCAACTACATCCTTCATAACTTGTCGTTCATCTAAAACAAAATATTCAGGATGAACATAAACATAATCACAGTCAAAGCCAACAAAATGCGGAATTTCCCCGATTATATCAATATTTTTTTCATTAGCATATTTTTTTAAAGCTTTCCATTGTTTTAAAAAAATATATTGTGTAAAGATGTAATAACTAAATCGATCGTTATAATCAAGTAAAACTTCTGCTTCTACTTCCTTTGAAAAATATCGATCACGAAGTTCCCAATCATACCAAGCTTTAAAATCATTTTTTTCTTTTAAGGTCATATATATTGCATAATAACGATATTTTTCAGTTTGTTTTAAAGCTAAATAATCTTTATTTGTTTTATCAAAGCGTTTATACGCACGATATAAAATTTTATTACTATTTTTAAAAATTTTTCGATAATCAACTTTTCGTGGATTATTTCCAAAATTAAAGCCTTGTAAGTCTCTAATTGTAAGTAATCCTTCATCCATTAGTAAACTAAAATCAATTAAATATTGATTTAAACCAAAAGCAGTTAAACCTTGAAATGGTGAATTAGAAATTGAAGTCATTTCTAGAGGCAAAATTTCCCAAAAAGAAAAACCACATTCACTTAAAAAATCAACAAAGCGATATGCATTTTTTCCTAAAGTACCTATACCATATTTACTAGGTAAAGAAGTAATATGAAGAAGAACTCCACTTCTTTTTTGATTATTACTTTTATTTTCCATATTATTAATGATACTATGATTACGGTAAAAAAATAAAGATTCATTACTATTAATATTTAACTTCGAGGTTATTTATGAAAAAAGAATTAAAAAATCAAATTATTTATCAAGTATTTACGCGTAATTTTACAAAAGAAGGAACTTTTAAAAGTTTAATTAATAAATTAGATTATATAAAAGATTTAGGAACTGATATTGTTTATTTGCTTCCAATTAATCCAATAGGAGAAATTAATCGTAAGGGAGATTTAGGTTCACCTTATTCGATTTCAGATTATGAAACAATTAATCCTGAACTTGGTAGTTTAGAAGATTTTAAAGAATTAATTAATGCTACTCATGCTAAAGGAATGAAAATAATGATTGATATTGTTTTCAATCATACTTCTTATGCTTCTAAATTATTTTGTGAACATCATGAATGGTTTTATAAAACAAAAACAGGTAAAGTTTCATCAAAATGTGAAGATTGGAGCGATGTTATTGACTTAAATTATGAAAATAATGAACAATTAGTTGATTATTTAATTGGAGTTTTATCTTATTATAAAGAGCTAGGAGTTGATGGATTTAGATTTGATGTTGTTTCACTTCTTGGAGAAAATTTCTTTATTAAATTAAGAGATGTATTTTTAAAAAAATATCCTTCAACAATATTACTTGGAGAAGCTATTGATGCTGGATTTTTAAATTATATTCGCAAAACATTTAAACTTGGTGTTTCCGACAATGATTTATTTAATTATGGATTCGATGTGCTTTATCAATATAATACTTTTAATGAATTAAGATCTTACTTAGAAACTAATAATTTAGATTATTTAACACAATATAAAATTTTAATTGCTTATGAAGGAGCATATAATCCTATTAATGCTTTAAGACTTAGATGTATTGAAAATCATGATCAAAAAAGATTAATTGAATTTACAAATAATATTTTAAAAATGCATAATTTAGCTGCCTTTTCATTATTTATGAAAGGACCTGCTTTAATTTATAATGGATTAGAAACAAAAGCAGATCACCATCTTTCTTTATTTACTAAAGATTTGTTAGATTTATCAATTGATGAAAAATGGTTTAATTTTATCAAAAAATTAATTCTTCTTAAAAAGAGTGAAATAAATTTATATCTTGAAGAAAGTCAAGTTGATACTTCTTCTGGTGAACATTTAATTATTCTTAATAGATATCAAAATGAAAAATATAATGTTTTAGGTATTTTTAATTTAACAGGTAAAAAATCTTTAATTAAATCAAGCTTCTTAGTAAATGGTTTATATAAAGATTTAATTAGTGATAAAATAATAGAAATTAAAAATAATGAACTTGAAACAGATATGCCTTTGGAGTTAGTACATTATGAAATCTAATTACTATCGTTTAAGTTTAGTATTCTTACTTCTAATTAGCACTGGCTTTGATGCTTATTTGTTGTATCTATTTATCACAAATAACAGTAATGAAAATGGTTTGATTTTAAATATCTTAGCAATGATTGTTATTATAATTTTTACTGTTTTTGAAATTTTTTTACTTTTTAAAGGACTTAGTAAAGACCATGTAATAATCCATGATTTAGTTTATGAAGGTGAAGAACTTAATAAACCAAGTTTTATTATTAATAATGTTTTATTAGGAATAGGTTTTGTTTCATTTATTGTAACATTAGTTTGTGCTTATTTTATTGACGGACAATTTTTTAATTTAATAGTTATGAGTCCAATTTTCCTTTATTTATTTATTAATTGTGTCTATTACGATGCTTATATTTTACTTTATAAATCTATTAAAAAAGATGAATATGAGTTCTTTATTTCAAAAAAATAATTAAGTTTTGCAGGCTTTTTGATAATTTTAAAAGGTTTTTTATTTAATTTACTTATATTTTAATTCGATAAAAAAATAAATTTATAATTATCTTCAAAAACAAATAGAAATATTTTTATTTGTCTTTTATTTAATTATTCATTTTATTTATATATAATATAAATAATTTATTTTTTTAATTGTGAGGTGTTTATATGAAAAAAGTTATGGCAGTTAATGCAGGAAGTAGCAGCTTAAAGTTTAAGCTTTTTGATATGCCTGAAGAAAATGTAATTTGTTCTGGAATTGTCGAAAGAATTGGCTTTGAAGATGCAATTTTCCAAATAAAATATAATGGTGAAAAATATCAAGAAATCACTCCAGTAAAAGATCACGCTTTTGCTGTTAAATTACTTTTAGATGGCTTAATTAAATTTAATATTATTAAAAGTTATGATGAAATTAAAGCTACTGGACATCGTATTGTTCAAGGTGGAAGTTATTTTAATTCAAGCGCTATCATTAATGAAGAAAACAAAGAAAAAATTAAAAGTTTGATACCATTATCTCCATTACATAATGCTGCTGAGTTAGTTGGTATAGAAGCTTTTCAAAAAATCTTACCTAATACTCCAGGTATTTGTGCTTTTGATACAGCATTCCATCAAACTATGGAACCTGAAGATTACATTTATCCAATTCCATATGAATATACTGAAAAGTTAAATATTAGAAGATATGGTGCTCATGGAACAAGTCATAAATATTTAAGTATTAATGGACAAAAATATTTAGATAATCCAAATGGAAAAATTATTATTTGTCATTTAGGAAGTGGTGCTTCTATTACTGCTGTTAAAGATCAAAAATGTGTTGCAACTACAATGGGCTTAACTCCACTTGGCGGAATTATGATGGGTACTAGAACTGGTGATATCGATCCTAGTGTTTATAATTATATTCTTGCAAATACAAATAAAACTAACGAAGAACTTTATCAAGAATTTAATAAGAAAAGCGGATTATTAGGCGTTAGCGGTATTTCTAGTGATGCTAGAGATATTGAAAAAGCTGCTGATGAAGGAAATAAACGTGCTCAACTTGCTATTGATTTATGGGCTAGAAGAGTTGCTGATTTTATCGGTCAATATTTTGTTAGATTAGGTGGATGTGACTTAATTATTTTTAGTGCTGGTATTGGTGAAAATAGTGCATTATTTAGAAAACTTGTTTTAAAACGCGTCCAAGATGCATTAAATTTAAAAATCGATTATGCTTTAAATGAAACAATTCATGGTAAAGAAGCCTTAATTAGTTTACCTGATAGTAAAATTAAAGTTGCAATTATACCTACTGATGAAGAAGTTATGATTGCTCGTGATGCATATGATATGTTATTAAAATAGGTGATAAAGATGCAAAATATTAAAAAAACAGCTAATAAAAAATATAAAAAAGAAGCTAAGCATTTGCTTGAAAAAATTGAAACATTCGATAGAATTGCTGTCTTTAGACATATAATTCCTGATTTTGATGCTTTGGGTACTCAATTTGGACTTGTTACTTTCTTAAAAGATAATTTCCCAAATAAAGAAATCGTTGTTTTAGGAGATAACCATGTTACTTTTACAAATCGTTTATTTCCTGAAACTGATAAAATTAAAGATGACTGGTTTGAAAAACCATTCTTAGCAATTATTTGTGATGTTGGGGACAAAAAAAGAATTGCTGATCCTCGTTTTGAAAAAGGAACTTATAAAATTAAAATTGACCACCATCCAGAAACTGATAAAGCTTTCGATTATACTATTGTTGATACATCTACTGCTGCAGCTAGTGAAATTGTTACTGCCTTATTAATGAATTATGATAAAAAATATCCAGTATCAACTTTAGCTGCTGAATATTTATATATTGCTTTAGTAGGTGATAGTGGAAGATTTTTATATTCTTCAACTTCTGTTCATACTTTTAATGTTGCTTCATTTTTAATTGAAAAAGGGATTAACATTAATAATATTTATGGAAGAATGTATGAGAAAAACATTGCTGATTTAGATATTACTAAATTTATCTTAAATAATTATAAAATTAGTGAACATGGCGTTGCTTATTATGTTTTAACTCAAAAAGATTTAGATTTCTTAAAAATGAGTAGTGAACGTGGTAAGGAAAATGTCAATTTATTTAGTAATATTAAAGGAATCAATATTTGGTGTTCAATTACTGAAGATATAACTGAACCATGTTTTAGAATTTCAATTCGTAGTAGAAATTATGTTATTAATGGTGTTGCTACTAAGTTTGGTGGTGGTGGACATGCGCAAGCTGCTGGAGCACAAATTAAAGATTTAACCGAATTAGATACTTTCATTAAAGCTTTAGATGAAGTTGTAATTAATAATTAAAATGAATTTTATTCCATTGCATTTATATAGCGGTTACTCATTTTTAAAAAGTGGAATTCTTTTTCCTAAGTTAATTTCTTCTTTAAAGAAGAATAATTTTAATGTGGTTGGGTTAAGTGATTTAAATGTAATGTATGGATATCCTAGTTTTAATAAAATCTGTTTAGAAAATAATATTAAACCTATTTTTGGTTTAGATTTAATTGTTAATGAAAATTTATTTACTTTGTATGTTAAAAATGAAAATGGCTATAAAAACTTGTGTCAAATTTCTACATTTTTAGAAAAAAAAGATGGGTTCTGCAAGGATTTTAGTGAAATTAAAGACTTTTTATATGATTTAATATGCGTTATTTCTACTAAACAAAGTAAAATTTTTAAGACAATAAACGAAGGAATTTTTACTTCTGAACTATATAAAATCAATAAATATTTTAATGATGATTTTTATATTGGTTTAGAAATTTATAACCAAAATGATAAATTAAAAGTTAATTTAATTAAAGAATTTGCTACTTCTCATTCTTATAATTTAATAGCTTTTCCTCACATTAAATATTTAGAAAAAAACGATTATAAAATTCTTGAAATTTTAAAAGCAATTAATGATGAAACAAATGTCGAAACGATTGAAGATGAAATTAGTAAAGATAATTATCTAAGAAATAAAGAAGAAATTTCTTCTTTATATGATTTTAAAGAAATTAATGCTTTACAAGATTTAATTAATAAGATTAATTTTAATTTTTTAGTTAAACGTGGAGAACTTCTTCATTTTACAAAATCAATGAATATTTCTTCAAAAGATGTATTAAAAGAATTAATTCTTGAAAGTTTAAAAAAACATAATATTGATTTAACTAAAAACGTTCGTTATCGAAATCGTTTAAATAAAGAATTTATCATTATTGATAATATGAATTATTGCGACTATTTTTTAATAGTTCAAGATTATGTTAATTATGCAAAAAATAATAATATTCCAGTCGGACCTGGGAGAGGTTCAGTTGGCGGAAGTTTAATTGCTTATTTATTAGGTATTACCGAAGTTGATCCTTTAAAATTTAATGATTTACTTTTTGAAAGATTTTTAAATCCAGAAAGAAATTCCATGCCTGATATCGATATTGATTTTAGTGACGTTGAACGTGAAAAAGTTATTAATTACATCATTAATAAGTATGGTAAAGAAAGAACTTCACGTGTTATTGCTTTTCAAACAATTGGTGCTAAACAAGCTTTAAGAGATGTTGGTAGAGTTTATCGATATGATTCAAATGATATTGAACAACTTAGTAAAGCAATACCATCTAACTTTAATCAAAATAATTATACTTTAGAAGATTGTGCAAATAACATTCCTGCATTTAAAGAATTAATTAAAGATGGCAAAACTCGTGAAATATATGAATATGCTAAACTTATTGAAGGTTTTCCTCGTCAAAAAGGTTTACACGCAGCCGGTGTAATTATTAACGATAAATCGTTATTAAATTTAATTCCTTTAACTTATTTAGATGAAAATACATATGTAACTCAATATGAAAAAGATTTTTTAGAAGACCAAGGTTTTTTAAAAATGGATTTACTAGGTTTAACTGCTCTTTCTACTATTCAAAAAACACTCGATTTAATTAATAAAAATCATCATATCGATTTAAAAATAAATGAGATACCTTATGAATCCAAAGAAATCTTTGATTTAATTAGACAAAATCATACTATGGGTATTTTCCAACTTGATACTAGTGCTGCTAATAAAGGAATTAGTTATCTTAAACCAACTTGTTTTAAAGATATTGTAGACTTATTAGCTTTAGATCGTCCTGGACCAATGGAACAAATTCCTCTTTATGCTAGTCGAAAAGAAAAAAAATCACCAATAAATTATTTAGATAAGTCATTAATTCCAATCTTAAAAGATACTTATGGGATTATTGTTTATCAAGAACAAATTATGCAAATTGCTCGTATATATGCAGGTTTTTCATATGCTGAAGCAGATATATTTAGAAGGGCAGTTAGTAAAAAACATAAAGAAGAACTTTTAAAGATGGAATCAAAGTTTTTATCAGGAGCAAAAGCTTTAAATCGTAATGAAGTAACTTCTAAAAAAATATTTAATTTAATTTTAAAGTTTGCAAGTTATGGTTTTAATAAAGCTCATAGTGTTCCTTATAGTATGATTAGTTGTCGTATGGCTTATTTAAAAGCAAATTATCCATTAGAATTTTATGCTTCAATTTTAGAAGCTCAATACGGAAATAATGATATTAAGTTTAATAAATATTTATCAGAAATTCGTCAATCAAAAATTAAAATTTCAGTACCAAATATTAACGAATCAACTTTAAATTTTGAAATTTATGATAATACTTTATTAATGCCTCTAACTAATATTGGAGGCTTACCAAGTAAATTATCTCTACAAATTATCAACGAAAGAAATGCTCATGGAAAATTTACTTCTTTTATTAATTTCGTTCAAAGAATGTATGCTACAAATGATAAAATTACTGAACTTCAATTATCAAAATTAATTGATGCTGGTTGTTTTGATAGTTTAAATAATAATCGTAAATCATTAAAAAGTTCAATTTTAGATGCTTTAAAATTTAGTTCAGCAAGCATTTACCAAGAAGGAAAATTAATTGATAATACATATGGTTTATCATATCAAGATAAAGATGTTCCAGAAGATTATAAAATTAGATTAGAAAATGAATATAATGTTTTAGGTTCAATGATTAGTGATTCACCATTTAATCATCTTGATAAATCAAAATTAAATGATGTAACTAATTTTGAAAATTTAGTAGCAAATAACTCATATTGGGTTTTTGGAATTATTAAAAATATTAAGACTATTACAATTAAAAATGGTACGCATAAAGGCGAGCCGATGGCCTTTATTGATATTTATAACGAATATGATGAAGAATTAAGTTTAACTTTATTTAGTGATATATATGCAAAATATCAAAATGTTGTTGATGCGGATTTAGCTATTAAAGTTTATGGAAAATATGAAGTATCTTCAAGAAGACCTACTTTAATTGTAAATAAATTAATCGTTATTGGAGGAAATAAAGATGTCGAAAATAATAGTGATTGATGGAAATTCTTTATTATTTAGAGCATATTATGCTACATATACTGATGATAAATCGAAATTAATGACTTCAAAAAGTGGCGTTCCTACAAATGCTTTATTTGCTTTTAGTAATATGATTGCTAGTTTATTAAAGGATTTAAAGAAAGATGATGGAATATTTGTAGCTTTTGATGCTGGAAAACATACTTTTAGACATCAAGAATATAAAGATTATAAGGCTAATCGTCCACCATGTCCTCAAGAATTATTAGAACAAATTCCTTTAGTAAAACAATTTTTAACTTCATTAAATATTACATATTATGAAGATGAAAGATACGAAGCTGATGATATTGCAGGAAATATTGCAAAAAAAGCTGCTAATTTAAATTACGATGTTAAAATTTATACAAGTGATAAAGATTATTTACAATTAATCGATAATAAAATAACAGTTAATCTAATTAAAAAAGGTTTAAAAGACATTCATGAAATGACTGAAGAAACTTTTAAAAATGAGTGGGGATTTTTACCTACCCAAATCGTTGATTATAAAGGTTTAATGGGTGATCCAAGTGATAATTTAAAAGGTATTCCTAAAATTGGTGATAAAACTGCAAAAAAATTAATTATTGAATTTGGTTCTTTAGAAAATATTATTGCTAATGCTCCTACTATTAAAGGTAAACTTGGTGAAAACATTTTACTTCATCAAGATGAAGGAAAAATTTGTAAACATCTTGCAATTATTAAAACTGATGATGAACTAAATATTTCGATAAATGATTTAATTTACAAAGGTTATAATTTAGAAAAAATAGTTGAGTTCTGCAAGGAATTTGATTTAAAAACACTAGTTAATAAACTTCCTACTAACTATAGAATTAGTTTAAAAACTTATAAAGTTGCCTTTAAAGAAATTTCTTCTAGTAGCGAAATTAACATTCCAAAAGAATTTGGTATTGCTCTTGATATTGAAAAAAATAATTATCATGATGCACAACTTTTTGGAGTTCTTCTTTCTTTTAATGATGAAAATTATTACATTAATAAAATTAACTTATTAAAAGATCAAAACTTATTAAATATTTTAGCTTTAGAAAATTATCGTAAAGTCTGCTTCGACTTTAAAAAAATAAAATATGTTTTAAATAATAATCAAATTGAAATTAATGGTATTGAATTTGATTTATTATTAGCTTCCTATTTATTAAATAGTAACTTCATTCCTACAATTGATGCTTGTTTAGCTAGTGAAGGAATTGATGTCAGTTATGCTATTAATCAAGAAAATCTTCTTTTTGAAATATCTAATCCTTTATTAAGTGCAATTGAAGCTTTTTATTCTTTAAAATTAAAAGATGATTTTATTGAACGTTTAAAATCAAAAAATCAATATGATCTTTTAATAAATATTGAACAAAAATTAAGTATTGTTCTTGGTGATATGGAACTTGAAGGTTTTCCAATTAATAAAGATTACTTATTATCATTAGGAGATATTTATAAAGAAAAAATTCATGTTTTAACTAATGAAATTTATCTTTTAGCAGGTGAACAATTTAATATTAGTTCACCTAAACAAGTTGCAACAATTTTATACGATAAACTTAAACTTAACGACAATAAACATCATTCTACTTCAATTGAATATTTAAAATATTTAGTTGATGATCATCCAATAATTCCTAAGATTTTAGAATATCGTAAATATACAAAATTACTTTCAACTTATGTTGATGGTTTGTTACCTTTTATTAAAGAAGATAATAAAATTCATGCTACCTTTAATCAAGCTATTACTTCTACTGGAAGATTATCAAGTAGTGAACCAAATTTACAAAATATAACAGTTCGCGATGATGAAGCTAAACAAATTCGTAAAGCATTTTATTATGATGATCCTAGCTTATATATTTTATCTTTAGATTATTCACAAATTGAATTAAGAATTCTTGCTCATTTATCGAATAGTAAAACTTTAATTGATGTTTTTAATAATGATGAGGATATTCATACTGCTACTGCTAGAAAAGTTTTTCATGTTCCAGATAACGAGGAAGTTAATTCTAATTTAAGAAGAAAAGCAAAAGCTGTTAATTTTGGAATAATTTATGGAATTAGTGATTGGGGATTAAGCGAACAATTAGAAATTTCTATTAAAGAATCTCGTGAAATTATTTTAAGTTTTTATGAAAATTTCCCTGAAATTAAAAATTATTTAAATTCCTTAGTTGAAGAAGCAACCACTAAAGGTTATGCCGAAACAATGTTTAATCGTCGAAGATATCTTCCTGAATTACAAAGTTCGCAATATCAAGCTCGTGAATTTGCAAAACGTGCTGCTATGAACGCTCCAATTCAAGGAAGCGCTGCTGATTTAATTAAAATCTCAATGATTAAAGTTCATGAAGCTCTTAAAAAGAATAATCTTAAATCAAAAATTGTTAGTCAAATTCATGATGAAATTATTTTAAAAGTTTCTGAAGATGAAAAAGATACTGTTTTAAATTTAGTTAAAGATATTATGGAAAATTCTGTAAAATTAAAAGTCAAATTAAAAGTTGATGGAGGTTATGCTAGAACTTGGTTCGATGCTAAATAAATATGCCTGAATTACCTGAAGTAGAAACTGTTAGAAATATATTATTACCATTAGTAAAAAATAAAACTATTGATCACGTCGATGTTTTTTATGATAAGCTAGTTTTATCAAATCTTGAAGAATTTAAAACTAAATTAGTAAATCAAGTAATTCTTGATATAAATCGTTATGGAAAATATTTATTTTTCATATTAAGCAACAATTTAATTTTAATAAGTCATTTAAGAATGGAAGGTAAATATCGTTATAACGATAATAATTTAGGACGTAATAAACATACAAGTGCGATTTTTTATTTTAAAGATCAAACTAGTTTAGCTTATGATGATACTAGAAAATTTGGCATTATGTATTTAACAAATAAAAAGGAAGTTAATGAACTCCCAATGATTAAAAAACTAGGTATCGAAGCTAACAAAATTGATAATCAAAATAAAGTTTCTTTATATCAAAAATTTAATAAAAATAAAAAAATTAAAGAGCTACTTCTTGATCAAAGTATTATTTGTGGAATAGGAAATATTTATGCTGATGAAATTCTTTTTGCTTCTAAAATTCATCCTTTAACAAAAGGCAAAGATTTAAGTAAAACGCAATTAGATGAAATATTTAAAAACACTCCTTTAATAATTAATAAAGCTATTCAAGCTGGAGGAAGTACAATTCATTCTTTTCATCCTAGTGAGGGAGTTGATGGTAGATTTCAAACTCAACTACTTTGTTACGGAAATGAAGGTAAAGAATGTCCAAATTGTAAAACTAAATTTCATAAAATATTTATTGGAGGTCGAGGAACTACTTTTTGTCCAAATTGTCAAATTGATAAAACTCTTGAAAAAGCAATTGGAATTACTGGACCAATTGGAAGTGGAAAATCTACTATTTTAAATTATTTAGCTACTAAAAATTATTTCATTATAAATTGTGATCAAAAAATTCACGAATTATATCGAATTCCAGCTATAAAAAATAAAATATCTAAAATACTTAAAACAGATTTTGATATCGATAATCTTACTAAAAAAGAACTCGCTAGAAAAATAATGGCAAATGATGTGACTTTAAAGAAGGAAGTTGAAAACTATATTTATCCAATCTTAGAAGAATCTTTAATTAATGAAAATAAAAATCATGATTTAATTGCTATTGAAGCTCCACTTCTTTTTAAAGCTCATATTGAATATTTATTTAAAAAAATAATTGTCGTTGAAATATCTAAAGAAAAACAACTTAATAATCTTGATTCAAGAAATGAAGCAAATAAAAATTTAGCATTAAAACTTAATAACGACTATTTTTATGATTTAAATTCCTCAAAAATTTATCGCCTGGAAAATAACTCAACTTTAAAAGATTTATATAAAAAAATAGATAAAATTTTAGAAAAATAATTGAGTTTTAAAGGCTTTTTATCAAAAATGTAAAATTTTTAATAAAGGCTTAGATTTGAAATTACTATTTCTTCAGAATTATTTTTTAATAACTCAACGAGTTCGCTAGCAACAATTTTATCAACTTCTTCATTTTTTAAAGCATAAAATTTTCCAATTGTACTAATTTTATAACTTGAATTAATAATTGTTAGTTTATCTTTCTCAAATCTAGATTTGATTAGTGGCATCACTAAATTGTCTCTTAAGTAAGCATTTTTTGCTTCACTTCCAAAATTATCTAATACTAATAAATCTACAGCACATAATCTATTTAAAACATCATAAAAATCTGCTTTATCTTTAAAATATAAATCATTTATTTCATTAAATCTTTTTGAACAATCAATATAAGCAACTTTTTTATCTTGATGTTTTTTAATAAAGGCATTTACATAAGCTATACTAATATAACTTTTTCCGCTTTTTCTTACTCCTTGAATATAAACATATCTAGTTTTATTTAATCTAAGAACAATTTTTTTAATTGCTTCTTTATTATCTAATTTATTTATATCGATTGTGTCAAATTCATGAGAAAAATCTTTAAAAATAAAAGCTGAAACATATCTTAAATATTTTTTATAAGGATCAATTGCATCATAAACTTTATCAAAACCAACTCCAGAACGGATAATCTTTAATTTATAAAAAATATTATATTTCAAACAATCATCATAAGTTTTAACTAGTGCTTCTTTTTCTCTTGAGATTTTTAAATCAGTAAATAAACCAATATTGTTATATATTTCTTCATTAGTAAAACCATCATTAAGACATTCTTGATAAACACTTGAATTAATAAATTCATTATAAAGTTCACGTGAATATGCTTCTAATTCACTATTAACATTTTCTACTTTGAATCCTTGAAATTTCTCCATTAAATTAATTCCTCAAGATTTAAATTTAAGTCTTCATTATCGTTACTTTCATCGCTTTTTTTATTTATTTTAGTAGGCTTAACTTCTTTATTAACATTATAAAGATAATTTAAAGCATCTAAACAAGTTTTACATTTATTTCTTCTTAAAGTTGCCGCGATTTTTTCAATGTAATCACGATTAAGTGAATTATTTAAATGTTCTAAAGTATAATCTAAAATTACATTAATAACACTATAATCAAATTGCATATTTTCATTTAAATAATTAATAATAATTAAATCACTTTTAACAGGTTCAACACCATTTTGTCTTTCTTTAAGTAAATCTCGAGGTGAAATTGCTTGATAATAATCAATTTTTTTAGCGATATCACTTTCACTAGAAATCTTAATTTTCTTTGGTTTTCTTTTATAAATACTATTATAAGATTTAGCTGCAACTACTTCGCTAATTGCTAAATTAGTTAGAGCTTCAACATCTAATTTTTCGCCAACTTTTTTAAGTGGATCAAGACAGTTTCTTACTATCTCACTCATAACTTTTTCATCAAGATTATAAATAACTGCTAAACTATGTATCTTTTTAAGTTCTTTTTTTGATAATGAACGAGAATTAAAATTAGAAATTTCCCCTAGTTGTTTAAAGAAAAATATATCATCAAATGAATCGTTACGATTAATTTTATTAGTACTTATTAATTTTAAGTCTTTGCCAATTTTTAAATCATTGTATTCAAAATCAATAACAAAATTATCATTAATCGAGGCAGTAATTTCTTTATAGCCTTCATCATTATCATCAATTTGATATTTTTCCATAATTTCTAAAACTCTTTCTTTACTTGTTTTAGAAATTAATAAACCTTTTAAAACATCATCATTAAAGAAATTTTTTGGACTTAATATTGGATTTAAAATAACAATATATTCATTATCTTTATTAAAAGTTGAAATTAATCCAACAGATTCAAGCATTTGTCTTTCAAAAATAAAATCTTGTAAATTTAAAGAACTTCTTTCAAGAATTTCTTCAAGGGACATTTTTGTTTTACCATAACGTAATTCATTAGTTAAATATTCATATAAAAATACTGCTTTATGTCCAATAAGTGGTAAATAAAGTTGATAAAGAAACTCGTTATATTCAGTTAAAATCAAAGTTCTTGTTTTAATTTTATAAGTAGATTTTATGTCTTCCATATTTTAGATTATATTATAGATAAATCTTAAATGCTTTATTTTTTTTAAAAAAAATGTAATCTTATATAACAATGTTATATAATAATTTTAATTGAGGTATAAAGTATGATTAAAAAAATTGGAATTTTAACAAGTGGCGGAGATGCTCCTGGAATGAATGATGCGATCGTTGGAGCAATTCGAACTGGTTTTAATTTAAATAAAGAAATGTATGTAATTTATGATGGTTATCGCGGATTAATTGAAGACAAAATTGTTAAAGTAAATAAAGATTTTGCTCGTGATTATATGTGTCGAGGTGGAACTATAATTAAATCTGCACGTTTACCAGAATTTAAAAATGAGGAAGTGCAATTAAAAGCTGTTAAAGCCTTAAAAGATAAAGGAATTGATGCTTTAATTGTTATTGGTGGAGATGGCACTTATATGGGTGCTAAAAAACTTACTGAAAAAGGAATTAATTGTGTTGGTTTACCTGGTACAATTGATAACGATATTGCTAGTACTGAAATTACAATTGGTTTTGATACAGCTTTAAATACAGTAGTCACTGCAATTGATAGTATTGTTGAAACTTCTAGTAGCCATCATCGTTGTGCAGTTGTTGAAATTATGGGAAATAATTGCCCTGATTTAACTCTTTATGGCGGAATTGCTACTAATGCTGATTTTATTCTTACTGCTGATTATTTCATGGGTGAAGATAAATTAATTGAAGAGTTAAAAGAATTTAAGAAAACAAATCCTGATCATGTTTTAATTTGCGTTGCTGAAAAACTTTTAGATACTGCTAAATTAACTCAAAGAATTATTAATGAAGTTGGTTTTGATACTCGTTTAACTATTCTTGGTCATATTCAAAGAGGTGGTTCTCCTAGCGCTATGGAAAGAGTTAGTGCTTTAAGAATGGGAAGTTATGCAGTTCAACTTCTTGACCAAGGTATTGGTGGTGTTTGTATTGGTAACGATGGAAATAAGTTAATTTATCGTGATATTTACGATGCTTTAAAACTTCCTCGTGATAAAAAAGAAGATTTATATAAAGTACACGAATTACTAAGATAGGTAAAATTATGGCTATTCAAAAAAACACAAAAATCGTTTGCACAATCGGACCTGCTAGTGAAACACTTGATGTTTTAAAAAAATTAATTGATAACGGGATGAATGTTGCACGTTTAAACTTTTCTCATGGAACTTATGATGAACATTTAGCTAAAATTGAAAAAATTAGAAGTTTCCAAAAAGATGGTATTTATATTCCAATCATGCTTGATACTAAAGGACCAGAAATTAGATGCCACGACATGGAAAATGGTTCAATTTTAATTAAAAAAGATTCTATTTTAAGAATTTCAATGAAACAAGTTTTAGGAACTCCTCAAAAAATCAGTGTTAATTTTGCTGATTTATATGATGATGTTTCAATAAATAATCATATTAAAATTGATGATGGTAAACTTGATTTACTTGTTATTGATAAAGATGAAAATAATCGTGAAATTATAACAAAAGCTTTAAATGAACATACTTTATCTAATAAAAAAGGTGTTAATTGTACTGGTGCTCGTTTATCAATGCCTTTTATTAGTAAAAAAGATGAAGAAGATTTAATTTGGGGTTGTGAACATGATGTCGATTTTATTTCTGCAAGTTTTGTTAGAAATAAAGATGATGTTTTAGCTATTAGAAAAATTTTAGTTGACCACGGACATCCTGAAATTAAAATCATTTCTAAAATTGAAAACTGTGAAGCTTTAAATAATCTTGAAGAAATCGTTAGTGTTAGCGATGCTATTATGGTAGCTCGTGGAGATTTAGGGGTTGAAGTTCCTTTTGAGGAAGTTCCTCTTGTTCAAAGACGTCTATTAAATATTTGTCGTAAAATGGGAAAACCTACGATTACTGCTACACAAATGTTAGATAGTATGACTCATTCTCCTGTTCCTACTAGAGCTGAAGTTAGTGATGTTGCTACTGCAATTACTGAATCTACTGATTGTGTAATGTTAAGTGGAGAAAGTGCTAGTGGAGAATATCCAGTGGAAGCTGTTTTAACACAAGCTAAAATTGCTCATGCTATGGAAAGCGATTTAGATTATGAAAAACTTGCTCAAGAAGCTTATGATACAAGTAATAAGGATAATAATGACGCAATTGCTAATAGCGTAGCTAATACTGCTAAGTTGATTGGCTCAAAGTTAATTGTTTCTTTTACTGAAACTGGAAAATCTGCACGTAGAATTAGTAAAGCTCGTCCATGTTGTCCAATTCTTGCTATTTCTAATAAGAAAACTACTGTTTTACAAAATGGTTTATATTGGGGAATTCAAAGTGTTTTAATTCCTACTAGAATGCCTGATTTTATTGAAGAGATGGAATCAATTGCAATATTCTATGCTAAAAGATTTGGCATTAAACCTGGAGATAGTGTTTTATTAAGTAGTGGGACTCCTACTGCTGCAGGAAAAACTAATTTTATGCGAATTATTACTATTCCTAAAGATCGTGATATTCTTTAATCTTTACAAAATCTTTAAGAAGTAATAATATAAATTTGCGATGAAAAAGACATGTTATTAATTTACTTTTTCTAGAAAGAATATGGTTGATGGAAATATTCAAAAGTAATTAATAAATACCACTTTGGAGCATTTAAGGCAACTTAACGAGTTATTAACGTAATTAATTAAAAATGAAGTGATAATAAAGAAATTTATTATAACTAAGGTGGTACCACGTAAATAGCGTCCTTAGATTTATCTAAGGACTTTTTAATTAAAGGAGACAAATATGAAACTTGAATTAAACGATAAACAAATTATTGAAGTTAATGATAATGCTACTGGCATGGATGTTTTAAAGGAGTTAAAAAAAGATAATTTTAAAGATTATTTAGCTTATAATCTTGATGGGGAACTTTTTGATTTATTTCATGTGATTAAACATGATGGAAAATTAGAATTTATCGATAAAAATTCTCCAGAAGCTTTAAATATATTACATCATTCTACTGCTCATTTATTAGCTGAAGCAGTTTTAGAATTGTATCCTAATGTTCATTTTGCAATTGGACCTAGTATTGAAGATGGATTTTATTATGATATCGATTTTAATGACTTAATTTTAAAAGAAGAAGATTTAATTAAAATCGAAAATAAAATGAAGGAACTTGCAAAGAAAAATCAATATATTATTCGAAAGGAAGTTTCTAAAAAAGATGCTTTAGAATTATTTAAAAATAATCCTTACAAAGTTGAAATTATTAATGGACTAGAAGATGGAAATATTTCAACATATACTCAAGGAAATTTCACTGATTTATGTGCAGGACCTCATGTTCCTTCAACTGGTTATATTAAATTTTTCAAACTTGAATCAATTGCTGGAGCTTATTGGAGAGGCGATAGTAAAAATAAACAATTAACTCGTATTTATGGAACTAGTGCTTTTTCTAAAGAAGATTTAGATAAATATTTAGCTCTTAAAGAAGAAGCAAAACGCCGTGACCATCGTAAGCTTGGTAAAGAACTTGGTTTATTTATGTTAAGTGAATATGGACCTGGATTCCCATTTTATTTACCAAAAGGTTTGATGTTACGTCGTCAAATTGAAAATTGGTGGAACGAAATTCATGATTATAATGATTATAAGATTATTAAAACTCCAATTATGTTAAGTAAAGAATTATGGGAAACTAGTGGTCATTGGTATCATTATAAAGATAATATGTATACAACTAAAATTGATGACCGTGACTTTGCTATTAAACCAATGAATTGTCCTGGAGCAATTTTAGTATATAATAGTGAACTTCATTCTTATCGTGATTTACCACTTCGTCTTGCTGAACTTGGTCTTGTTCATCGTCATGAAGCAAGCGGAGCTTTAAATGGTTTATTTAGAGTTAGATGTTTCACACAAGATGATGCCCATATTTTCTGTAGACGTGATCAATTAAAGGATGAAATTGTTAAATTATTAAAATTATATGATCAAATGTACTCAGTTTTTGGACTTGATTATAGTATCGTTTTATCTACACGTCCTGAAAGCGATTATATTGGTGATATTGCTATTTGGGATGAATCTGAAAAAATCTTAGCTGATGCCTGTAAATCAAGCGGTAAAGATTTTAAAATAAATGCTGGTGATGGAGCTTTCTATGGACCCAAACTTGATTTTAAATTAAAAGATTGTATGGGTAGAATTTGGCAATGCGGAACTATTCAACTTGATATGAATTTACCTCAAAGATTTGATTGTACTTATATAAATGCTAAAGGTGAAAAAGAACGTCCAATTATGTTACACCGTGCTATTTTAGGTAGCTTTGAAAGATTTTTAGGAATTATTATTGAACATTTTGCAGGTGCTTTCCCTCTTTGGATCGCTCCAGTTCAAATTAAAATTCTTCCAGTTAATAATTCACTTCATTTAGAATATTCAAAACAATTAAAAGAGAAATTAGCTTCTTTAGGATATCGTGTTGAACTTGATGATAGTCAAGAAAAATTAGGATATCGTATGAGAAACGCTCAAATTAATAAAATTCCTTATACTTTAGTAATTGGTGATAAAGAAGTTAATGATCAAAGCTTAACTTATCGTCGTTATGGTAACGAAAAACAAATTAATATTAAAGTTGATGAATTTATTAAGTTAATTGATAAAGAAGTTAAAAATAAAGAACTTCTTGTTGATCCAAAAGCAATTTAAAAGCCGATTCAATCGGCTTTTTTTAATCTTTAATTACAAAGTCATTCTTTAAAAAATAATCATGTAACAACTTAAGCCAAATTGAATTTATTTTTTTTATTTCATTAAGTCTAGTCTCATGATAAACATTTATATTTGATAAACTCATTCCATGTTCCCCTTCATTAAAAATATGAACTTCAAAAGGAACATTATATTTTTTATATAAAGAAATTAAATTAATTGTATTTGATATATCAACTAAGCCATCATCACAAGTTGAAAAAATAAATGCTTTTGGTGATAAATTATTAATAATTTTCTTTAAATCTAAAGTTTTAGCAAGTTCTTCGTTATTATTAGTTAAATAATAAAAAGAATTTGGTGTTTTTAAGTTAGTAAAATTAACAACTGGATATCCTAAAACATTTAAATATGGGCGATTAATATTTTCTTTATCTTCTAAATAATTTAAACCATTTAGATTACTAATTAAGCATGTTAAGTGTGCTCCAGCACTAAATCCCATTACTCCGATTCTTTCTTTTCTTAAGTTAAATTCATTAGCATGTTCATTAATAAATTTAAGTGCTAATAATCCTTCTTTTACTTGAACAGGATAACTTACATCAATCGTATATTTTAAAGTAAATGCACAAATTCCTTCATTAAGTAAATAAATTGCTACCGGTTCATCTTCTCTAAAAGAAACAAAATGATATCCACCTCCAGGTAAAATTAACATTGCAGGAAATTTTCTTGAGGTACTAATTTCATTATTTTTAGAGATTAAATAGCAAGTTAAAATACCTTGATAACCTTTTTCCTTTGGTAAATGATAATAATCATATAAATCAATTTCTATAATTTTCATATTTTTATTATAGTATTTCAGATAAAAATATTCATTAATTTTTATAAAAACCCTTTAAAACTCAATTTTTTTTACAAAATTTTATTTTTTAATATTAAATAACTCAATTTCTTAATCACTAATTGACAATGCTCTTAATATTTATTAAAATATTAAAGCATTTTAATGCAGCATATAAATACTTCTTGTCTGATGACATTTTAAATAAGTAACCCTAGCTACACGGTGAAAAAATATCATCCGAAGAATGGAATTTATACCTTGCTTTATTGTGCATTAGGTCAATAAGGAGGAAATTAATATGAAAAATACTGGACCAAAATGGAAACGTTCAAGAAGACTTAATTTTTCTTTGTCTGGAACTGGCGTTGAATTAAAAAAGAGAGCATATGCTCCTGGACAACATGGACAAGATAAAAAGAAAGTTTCTGAATATGGAAAACAACTTACTGAAAAACAAAAATTAAGAGATATGTATGGAGTTAATGAAAGACAATTCCGTAGATTATTCTTAATGGCTTCAAAAAGTGATGAAATTACAGGTATTGCTTTCTTCAAAATTCTTGAATCAAGATTAGATAATTTAGTTTATAGAATGGGCTTTGCTACAACTAGAGCTCAAGCTAGACAATTGGTTAACCATGGACATATTCTTGTTAATGGTAAGAAAATTGATATTCCAAGTTATTTATGTAAAGTTAACGATGTTATTTCTTTAAAAGAAGGTTCAAAAGATTTAGCTGTTGTTAAAGCAGCAATCGAAGCAACTCCTGCTGTTGTAGCTTATGTTTCAAGAGATGTTGAGAAAAAATCTGGTGTCTTTGTTAGATTCCCTGAAAGAAATGAACTTCCACAAGACATTAAAGAAGCTCAAATCGTTGAATACTATAACAGATTATTGTAGTTCTTCTACTTATCTAAAAATGAAAACTCCAAATATTACTTTGGAGTTTTTTTATTTTATTGTTAAGATAATTGGACAGTGATCACTTCCATATATTTCATTTAGTATCGACATATCTTCCAAATTATTCAATAAAGATTTTGATACTATAAAATGATCAATTCTCCACCCAGCATTTTTTAAGCGAGCTTGAAAGCGATAACTCCACCAAGTATAAATTATTTTATCTGGATATAAATATCTAAAATAATCTACAAATTGAGTACTAGTTAATTCTTTAAATTTCTCGCGTTCTTCAATAGTAAACCCTGCAGATCTAAGATTATTTTTTGGATTTTTTAAATCAATCTCAGTTGGAGCAACATTTAAATCTCCACATAAAATTACTGGTTTAATCTTATTTAAATCTAACATGTAATTTCTTAATTTATTTTCAAATTCCATACGATATGGGATTCGTGATAAATCATCTTTAGAGTTTGGAGAATAACAATTAATTAAATAAAAATTATCAAATTCTAAAGTTATTAATCTTCCTTCATCGTTATATTCATTATAAATCCCATAAGTTACATTTAATGGTTTTATTTTAGAATAAATTGCAGTTCCACTATAACCTTTTTTAAGAGCATTTGAAAAATAAAAATGAGGATAATTTAAAAAATTATCCTCATTAGTCATTTGCATTTTAGTTTCTTGAAAACAAACTATTTCATAATTTCCTTTTGAAATAAAATCTTTTAGTCCTTTTTGTAAGACACTTCTAATTCCATTTACATTCCAAGAAACTATTTTCATATTAATTTAATTCAACTAAATAAAAGTTTTTCTTACCACGTCTAATAATTAAGAAAGAATTAGCAATTAATTCATCTTTATTAAAAGTTTTATTTGGATCAATCATTTTTTGATTATTAACAGTAATAGCTCCGTTTTTAATAAATTCACGAGCTTCTCTTTTACTACTTGCTGCCTTAATATTAATTAATATATCTTCAAGTAATTGATTTTCATTAAAACTAAATTTGATTGAATTAAATAATTCTAAAATTTGTTCTTTATTTAATTTAGTAAACTCACCGCTAAATAAAGCATTTGACATCATAACTGCTTCATTAGCTTTTTCTTCACCATGAATAATTTTAGTAACTTCATAAGCAAGACGTTTTTGACCAATTCGAGCTCCTAAATTTGCTAAATGTTCTTTTTCAACTTCATTAATTTCCTCTTTAGTTAAGAAAGTAAAAATCTTTAAATATCTAATTGCATCTTCATCAGTTTGATTAATGAAAAATTGATACATTTTATATGGGCTAACTAATTTTTCATCTAAATAAATTGCACCATCTTCACTTTTACCAAATTTCTTACCATCACTTTTAGTAATTAAATTTGCAGTCATTACTTCACATTTGGTGTCCGGACCTTCAATTTTACGAATGTAATCTAACCCGCAAGTTAAATTACCCCATTGATCTCCTCCACCAATTTGTATATTACAACCATAGTCTTTATGCAATTTATAAAAATCATATGATTGTAAAGTCATATAGCAAAATTCAGTTAAAGAAATTCCACTTTCAAGTCTTGAAGCAACGATATCTTTATTTAACATATAATTGATACCAAAATGTTTTCCAACATCACGTAAATAATCAATTAAACTTAATTTACTTAACCAATCATAATTATTTACGACAATTCCACTTTCAGGAGTAGAAAAATCTAAAAATTTACTTAATTGTTTTTTTATTGCTTCTGTATTGTTTTTAACATCTTCTGCTGTTAAAAAAGCTCTTTCTTTACTTTTTCCACTAGGATCACCAATCATCCCAGTTCCACCACCAACTAAAGCAATAATTCGATGTCCAGCTTTTTGCAATCTCATTAAAATAGAAATCATAACGAAATTACCAATATGCATACTAGATGCACTTGGATCAAAACCACAATAAATAGTTTGAGGGGTTTTTAAGAGTTCAATTACATTTTCTTTATTAGAAAAATCTTTAATTAAACCTCTATATGTTAAATCTTCAATAATATCCATATAATTTACACTAAAAGTGTCCTCCTAGTCACGATATTTTAAATAAGTTAAGCGTCCTTTTTCATCTTTTTCAATAATGTTAATTATTTGATGTTTTTTAATTACTTCATTAGAATGACTTTCATAAGAAACTTCAATTTCATCTTCGTTAACTTTTTTAACAAAAGTGCCATATAATTCCTTACCATTTTCAATTTGTAATAAGTCTCCATCATGAAGTCCATAACTAACAATACTAGCACATGGTAAACCAAGAGTTTTATATCCTTCTAATGAACGAAGTTCAATTAAAAATAAACCTAAAATTGGAATTCCTCCAGCTTTTTCTACAAGTTTTTTCATAGCTAGAGCACTTCCACCAGTAGCAATTAAATCATCAAGAATTACTACTCTATCTCCTGGATTAATTGAATCTAAAGGTATTTCAATAGTTGCGGTACCATATTCAAGACCATATGTTTCACTTAAACCAACAAGAGGAAGTTTACCAGCTTTTCTAGCAATAACTATTCCCTTATTATTTAAACTTGCAAGTGGAGATCCAAAAATAAAGCCTCTACTTTCAGCACAAATAATTTTGTCCCATTTATCGTAGGAAGGTAAAAGTTTATTCAAATCCATAATTGCTTGATGAAAACTATCTCCATTAGAAAGTAATGGAGTAATATCTCTAAACTTAATTCCTTTAATAGGAAAATCTGAAACTGTTCTTATGTATTTATCATATGTATCCATAAAATACCCTCTTTAATATTTTGTCGATTGACGTTTAACATAAATTGATTCAAATTTATATTCTTTATCAAAAAGTCTTTCATTAATTAAATCAATTAACATATACATTGCACGTTGTCCGACTTCTTGCATATTAATATACATTGAAGAAATTTGTGGTCTAATAATTGCAGAATATTTTGTCCCAATAATTGATAATACTTCAACATCATCTGGAATTGATAAACCTGAGTCACTAGCAGCATTTAATACCGCAGCAGCAATTGAATCACGATATGCAATGACATATTCTTTTCTTTTAACTTTAAATCTTTCCATAAAGTCACGATAAGTTCTTGTATAACTATCATCGCAATTCATAATATTATATTCGCGGTCATTATCAATATGAGTTTGAATAAAGGCATTTTCAATACGATTTAATAAACGACCTGCATTATGAACATGAAGGAAAGTCATTTGTTTATCGCCTTTATTAAAATAATCACGAATTACTTGTTTAATTAAATGTTCATATCCAAAAGAAATACAGCCAATCTTACTACCAATTAACTTATTATTTACGTTAATTACTGGGACATTATAAGATGAACAAACTTCTAAATCTTCACTATTTAATTCATCATCGAAAACAATAACTCCATCAACATGCGATGAAATAACTTTTTCAAGAATATGTAAAGCATCTTCACGGCTATGACTAGTTGTATATAAACTTAAAGTGAAACCCTTACTTTTACAAACTTCACTAATACCATTAAGCATATTAGAAATATAAACATAGTTAGCACTAGGTATAATTACTCCAATATTAGTGCTTTTATTAGTTGCTAAGGCTTGAGCTAAGCCACTAGGTTTATAACCTAATTTCTTAATGACTGATAAGACTTTACGTTTAGTCTCAGGCTTAACACTTTCGACATTATTAATGACACGACTAACGGTCGCTAAAGAGACACCACTGACTTTGGCAACTTCATAAATCGTAACTCTTTCTTTAAAACTTCCCATAGAATTATCTTACCATAATGAAAATAAATGTAAATATTTTCAATTTATTTTCAATTCTTTTCATTTTATTTTTAATTAATAAATTAATTAAGCTTTTTTCTTTTAACAATTAATAAGTAGCAAATTGTAACTAATTTTTATTATGCATAAATATTTGAAAAATAGTTGATTTTTGCAAGGTTTTTATAAAAATTAAAGACTTTTAAAGGATAATTACTGTTCCATCTTCCTTAATTTCTACTTGATCATTAGTATGTACACTATTTAAAAATTCTTCTCCTAATTGATCAATACAAATAATATTACTATCTTGCCAAACCTTAGCAAGTACGATTCCACTAGCAGCTAAACTATCAATTGTTTCACTAAATAAAAATGCACATGGATTAATTTTCATATCACAAATAGTTTGGATAATTAATCCTCCTGTTGTTGAACCAATCGTAATTGGTAAACAAAGTATTTTATTTGTAATATCTAAATTATAAATTTCAGCATTATTTTGATCAGAAACATTAATGTTTTTCTTATTCATTAAAGCTGATTTTTGACAACTAGCTAAGGTATTAAATCCTTGATGAGTTACAACTGCTTCTCCAACAAAATTACCTTTTGCTATTACTCTACCTTTAAATTTTTTCATAATTAATAGATCCTTTCACCACAAATTAATTTCAAGATATCTTCATCTTTAAAATAACGTGCCATTGAATAAGTTCTTAATTTATTAGAATTTGTAATAATGGCTTTTTTATGTACAAGTGGATTATTAGTATACATTAAAGGACATATTGAAGAAATTTTGCAACCAAACTTGTATAAGTCTTCATAAACTTCTTTATGTTCCATAAGAAGAACTTTTTTAACTTTTGGAGGAAGAGTTAAAACTACTTCACAAACAACATGATTAAGGTGATGTTTTTCAAGGCTTGTTTTTATATCATCTCTCCATTTAATTACTTGAGCTAAGCTTAAATGTGGACATCCAATAAAACATAATTCAGGATCTTTTGTCTTATTTTTCCACATATTTGGATAAGATTTATAAACTCTTTCTAACTCTTCATCATCAATAATATAATGTTTAGCATCTTCTTTAATTAATTTTTCTTTTAATTCTTTAGCTTCAGGAGTTAAATTTTCAACATGGAATAAGCCAACTGCTCCATTACTAGCACTTGCTGCTCCCATATCTTTTAAATAAGCTTCAGTTTCATCATTAATCGAAGTACCAATAAACTTATCTAATCCAATAATATAAGGAACTTCTTCCATTACTTTCATTCCAATAGCACTACCTAAAATTTGTGCTTCTGGAACTTTTGTAGTTTTAACATCAATAACCCAAGTAGCTTTACGATTTTCATCTAATAAAAGACCAAATTCAGGAACTACTCCTAAAATTGAACCAAATAAATCAAGCATTCCACTATTACGATTACATCTTGCTCCTAAAACACTATTTGCAAAAACAACTGCACTACTTTCAGCCCAAGATAAAATATCTCCTTTATTTGGTCGATTGCCGCATTCTTTTAAATAACAAGCGCAAGAAAATGATTCTAAATCAACTAAACCAGCTTTTAAAAGTTGTTTTTCATAATCTTTTTGTTTGCCATATAAAACTAAATCAAAAACTGCTCTTTCCAATAAATTACATTTTACATTTTTATAATCTAATGGACGTGGATCAATAGTAAATCCACCTTCAGCAACACATTTTTCTAAATTAATTTCATCCATTGTTTTATAAAGTGGATGAAGTAAGGGAATTCCAAAAGAAGTAACTAAATGTCCCATTGGATGAGTAATTTTTACCATTCTTTTAGCATTAAAAATATCTCCAAAAAGAACTAAGGTTTCCATCATTTTTCTTTTAACTTCACCTTGTTCACCTTTTAAAATAGATATTTCTTCATCTGTTAATTTCATTTTATATTCAATCATACAAATACCACCTATAATTTTTTAGCTACATCCCAAGCTCTCCAAATAACTGTTCTTAAGTTGCCAACTTTATAAGCATCACCAACTACATAAACATTTTTTTGTTTTTCAAATAAAGGATTAGATTTATAACCAATTGAAACAATTACATTGTCACAATCAACAGCTACTGTTTTACCTTTTTGATTAATGATAACTTGGTTTTCTTTAATTTCTTTTGCAGTTGATTCTAAATAAACTGGAACTTTATGATAATCAAAGTAATCTCTTAAAAAGCTTGTATTAGCTAAACATAATCCTTTTACTTTCATTAAATCATCAAGTGCTTCAACAATAATTGGATGTTTTCCTTGTAATGATAATTCATAAGCAATTTCACAACCAGTTAAACCTCCACCAATAATTACAACTTTATCTTTAACTTCTTTTTCTTTATTTAAAAAGCTTACTGCCTCAATTGCATGTTCAGCTCCTTTTATTGGAAGACGTTTAGCTTTGCTTCCTGTTGCTACAACAATTTTATCAGCCTTAAGTTCATTTAAATCAGTTACTTTTTTATTAAATACAACTTTAATATTTAATAAGGAAAGTTGTTTTTCATACCATTTTAATAATTCACGATCCTTTTCTTTAAATGAAAAGACACTAGCAGGAACAAAAACTCCTCCTAAATGATCAGATTGTTCATAAATCGTAACATTATGTCCTCTTAACTTAGCTACAATTGCTGTTTCCATTCCACCAATTCCAGCTCCAATAATTGCAATATTTTTAGGATGTTTAGTTTTCTTTAAATCATATTTATGTCCTTGCATAGTTTGTGGATTTAAAGCACAACGAGCCATATGAGCAACATCATTAAATGGTTGATCATTAGCATGTCCTTTATGGTGAGCTAAAGAGAAGCATCCGTTATGACAACATATACAAGGTTTAATTTCATCAAGTCTTTCTTCAAGTAATTTAGTAATCCATTCAGGATCAGTTAAGAATTGACGAGCAATGCCAACTCCATCAATTAATCCATCTTCAACTGCCTTTGCCCCAACTTCTAAATTCATTCTTCCAGCACAAACTACAGGAATAGTTACATATTTTTTAATTGCAGCAACATCATCTAAATTACAGTTTTCTGGCATATAGCCTGGTGGATGTGCCCAATACCAAGCATCATAAGTACCATTATCAGCATTTAACATATCATAGCCAGCATCTTGTAAATATTTAGCAGCAATTTTTGATTCTTCAAAATCACGTCCGACTTCAAGATAATCTTTTTCTTCAGGTAAAGCACCTTTACAGAAACCTTTAGTTTTACTAACAACGCTATATCTTAAAGAAACAGGATAATCTTTTCCACAAGCTTCTTTAATTGCATGAACGACTTCCACAGGGAAACGATAACGATTTTCAAAGCTTCCACCATATTGATCAGTTCTTTTATTTGTATATTTTAAAGTAAATTGATCAAGTAAATATCCTTCATGAACAGCGTGAACTTCAACTCCATCGACTCCAGCTTCTTTACAAAGTTTAGCAGTCTTAGCAAAAGCTTGAACCATTTTATTAATTTCTTTAACAGTTAATGGTCTAACCATAACATCTTCTGCCCATCTTGAAGGCAATTCACTTGGTGAAGCACATAAGTATCCAATATCAACAATTGGCTTAGCTAAAGTTGCTAATACCTTATTTTTAGCTAAAATCGTTAAAGAATCAGTAATTGCAAAACTTCTCCCAAAACCAGCAGTTAATTGGACAAAAAGTTTTGCACCAGTTTTATGAATTTCATCCATAAAAACTTTAAGTTTTTTAAACATTGCCTTATTTTGATAAAGCCATCTACCTCCTAAAGTGTCTCTTAATGGAGCAATGCCAGGTATAATTAAACCAACATTATTTTTAGCACGCTCTAAAAAGAAATCTGCTGCGACCTTATCAAAATGATTTGGTTCCATCCAGCCAAAAAGAGATGTTCCACCCATTGGACATAAAACAATTCTATTTTTTATTTCGACATTGTTAATTTTCCATGGTGTAAATAATGATTCATATTTCTTTTCCATATTTTTTCTTCCTTTATAAATATTATAAAGTAAGAAAATAGTATTTTCTATGTAATAAACAAATTTTTAATATATAGGATAATTAACTTTACTTAAACGTGAACTTAAAAGATTCTCTCGACCTTCTTTAGCTTCATTTTTACCATCAAGCATTACTAAATCTCCAGTAAAACCACAAGTTGTGTTGTTAACAAAACTTGTACCAACTCCATACATGGAAACTGGTACTCCTAATTTAGTCCATTCAGCAATTTTCTCTTTATTAAATGAACTTGAAACAACGATTTGTACGTAATCAAATCCTTCTTTATCTAATGCCTCTCTTAAAGCAAAAATAAGTTCTTTGCAAACTCCATGAGGATCAAAACCACTTGTATCTTTATCATCAAAATAATGATCAATTAAAGCTTTAGAAGTATCAACACGAACTGCTTTTAAATCGTGTTTAAATTCTCTTGCTACTTTTAAAGAATCTCTTACAACATCATTATGATAATCAATTAAAGCAGTTATTTGTTGTTCAGGGAAAGTTTCTTTATATATTTTGCAAGCTTTAATAATATCTCCACCGCAAATTTGAATTAAGGCATGAGGCATTGTTCCCATTCCTTTACCACCCCACCACTTTCCTTGGGCATCGGTTGATACTTTATTTATTCCAGCAACATAAGTTGCATAACCATCGCCAACTTGAGTTAAATAATCATCTTGTCTATCAGCCATTGAAAAAATTGGCACATTATTAGCAACTTTTAAAGTTTCATAGACATTAGTAGCAACACTTGTTCTTCTAGCTAAAATTCCATCTATCATACTTTCAAGAAATCCAAAATCTTCGTATTTACCAGTGATTTTTAAAACTGGTTCATTAGCTTTAATAATATCTCCATCATTTAAAGCTTCAATTAATAAATCTTGAGGATTATGAGCAAAAGTATGAATTAAAGCAATTGCTTCATCAACTCCACAAAGCATCGCTTCGCTTCTTCTTTGAAAAAATTGCATTGTTACTTGATGATTAGGACAATATTTTTCAACAACTTTACGTGTTTTTAAAAAATAATTTGCTGCATAAAATCCTTCGCCAAGTTTTTTATCAAATTGGAAAGTTTTATTTGTTAATCTTGAAATAATTCCTTTCTCTTTAAGTGTAATTTCTAATTCTTCCATATTATTCACCCCAAAAATCATTCCCTATTTTGTATGTTTCATCAAGTTCAAGTAATCCTCGAACATTGTCATAACCACTTAAATTTAGTTCTCTTCCGCTACAAAGCATTCCATTACTTTCAATTCCAAGTAATTTAGATGGAATGATTTGTTGACCATTTGGCATAAAAGCATAAGGTAAGGCACAAACAACTTTCATTCCAACTTTAGCATTATAGGCTCCACAAACAATTTGTAAAATATTGTTATTACCACAATCAACTTTGCAAATATGAAGATGATCACTTTCTGGATGTTCTTCCATATCAATAATTTTTGCTACAACAAACCCGGATTCATTTTGATATGGTAATGCTTCAAGTCCGTTATTAAGTAAAATAGAATTAATAACATCAAGTACTTCCTTATTTATTAAAGGTAAAAATCCATGCGATTTTATTTTTAAAATTTTTGAAATATTAAGAATGTTAATACCAACTAACTCATTATTTCTATATAAAACCTTGCAGTTCTCAGTTGTTTTTATAAAATTTGGTATTTCATTACTTTTAAAAATAATTATTAAAACATCGCCAATTTTTTCTTTATTATAATACAAACCATATTTCATAATTTTATTTTAATCCTTTTAAAGTTTCTTCATTTAACATTTTTAATAATTCAAGTAATGATTTTTTACTGGCAATAAAATCATCGATGCGCATTAAACTTGAAGAGGTATGAATTGAACGAGCACAAATACAATGAGTTAAAGTTAAAATTCCGTCTAAATTTTTATGTATTGCTCCTGCATCAGTTCCACCTGGACTATCAAAATATTGATATTTAACATTAGCGTTTTTACATGCTAAGATTTGTAATTCTAATAGTTTTTTAAAAGCAATCATCGAACGATCAAAAAATCTAATTAAAACACCTTCTCCTAGTTGTCCTAAATCATTTTTTCCTAATGAATCTCTTGCTGGAGAACAATCTAAAACTATCGCTAAATCAGGTTTTATTAAATATGAACTAGTTAAAGCTCCTCTTGTTCCAACTTCTTCTTGAACAGTTCCTCCAACATATAAGTCAAATGGTAAGTCGACATCTTTTAATTCATTTAATATTTCTAAACCAAGAACTAATCCATAACGATCATCAATTGCTTTAGCAATAATATTTTCCTTATTATATGTGTATTCAAATCTTCCTTCACAAACAACTGGACAGCCAATTTGAACTCCACTATTTAAAGCTTCTTCTTTTGAAGAAAATCCAAAATCAAATAATAAATCACTTTCAGTTAATGTATTATTAGTTGATTTTAATAAATGAGGTGGGGTTGTATCTATTACTCCAAATATTTTTTCACCTTTTTCGTTAATTAAAATTAATCTTTGTGCTTGTAATGAATTAAAATTCAATCCACCAACGACTACTGGTTTGATCATTCCATTAGGTAAAATATTTTTAACATAAAATCCAACTTCATCCATGTGCCCACAAATCATTAATTTAAAAGCATTAGGATTTTTTGATTTTTTTAAAGCAAAAATTGAACCAAGATTATCCTTAACAATTTCATATCCAAGTTTTTGATATTCGTTATTTAAATAGTAAGCGACTTCGTTCTCACAACCACTTGGAGCAATTAATTGAGTTAAGTCTTTAAAATATTTTTCTTCACGATTAGTTAATTTCATTTAATGTATCCTCTACTTTTCTTAATATCATTCGATTTATTTTAATCCCTTTATTTATATATTTAAGTTCATATTCAGTTAAACTATCAAATAAATCATCTTCCTTATAATCGATATTATTATAATCTATTTTATAACGAAATTTCAGTGCTTGATCATAAGAATATTCATAAAATTTATAATTATCTGTTTTAAAATAAATACAGTGATTCATTTTTAAGATTTTAAAATAGGCTTTAAAAAAATTATCGCTAGTTAATCTTCTTTTCTCGTGTCGTTTTTTTGGCCATGGATCACTAAAATTTAAAAAGATGCCATCAAAAATTTCTTGATCAAATAAATCAACTAATTTATAAAAATCATTAGCTATCAATTTAACATTTTCTAATTTAGAATTATCAATCGCTTTTAAACAATATCCAGCAATTGTTTTATTAATTTCTACAACAATAAAATTTTTATCTAAATTCTTACTTGCTAAATCAATAATGAACTTTCCTTTTCCAGGTCCAATTTCTAAATATAAAGGTTTATTTGAAGTAAAAAAACTATCATTTTTAAAAGAAAAGTCTTCTAATCTTAACTGATTTTTCAAATTTTCACTTAAATAATCTACTGATTTTTGATTATATTTTACTCTCATTTTAAGTTTCCTAAAGCATAAATTGCATGAGCATATAAAGACATACTATTATAAAAATCTTCTAAATCAATTTTTTCATTTGCTTCATGAATATGATCTTCTTTCCCTGGGAAATGACTTCCAAAAGCAACAGTATTTTTAGCCTCTTTAGCATAAGTTCCTCCACCAATAGTCATTGGTTTATTAACTTCATCGTTTGTTTCTAAAACATAAACTTCAGCAAGTTTTTTAATAAAAGGAGTTTTTAAAGGATCATAAAATAAAGGTTTTGATTCGCTTAAAAGTGTTAAAGGCAATTCAGCATCTTCTTGTAAAGAAGAAACTACTTTTTTAGCATCAACATTTTCTGGATATCTAAAATTGACTTTCATTTCAAATTCTTGATTTAAATATGAAATTAAACCAACATTGTATGTAGTTTTACCTAAATTCTTACTAACATAATATTGATTTAAATTCTTTCCATTAACATCTTCGTAATCTTTAGCAATACGTTTTAAAAAACCAAGATCATAAACTTCGCCAAGAACTTTCAAAGCAATAATTCCACTATTAATTCCAAGTTCAGGTAATGAACCATGAGCACTCTTCCCAATAAAGTTTATAGTCATTTCATTATTATTTTCATTTATAATTTCATAGTTAATTTCAGGGTTGTTTTTTAAATAGTTTAATAATTTTTCTTTATCAGTAACTGTAACAATTGCTTGATCTATAACGCTATTAATTACTACTCCGGCTTTAATTTCTTTAACTGGACCAAGATAAATTTTTCCTTTCATCATATAGTTAGCAATACCTTTTTCACCATAAATTAAAGGAAAATCGCCATCAGGAGTAAATCCATATGTAGGTTGTTCTTTTTTTAAGTGATTAAAATAATATTCTAAACAACTAGAACCTCTTTCTTCATCACAACCAAAAACTAATTTGACTCGATAATTTTTAATTAAATTATTATCTTTTAAAGCTTTTAAAGCATAGTATGCACTAACTCCAGGACCTTTATCATCACTAGTTCCTCGACCATACATTTTATTATCTTCAATAGTTGCACTAAAAGGTGGGTATTTCCATTCACCACTAATAGGAACTACATCTAAATGAGCAAATACTCCAACTAAAGTATCTCCTTCACCACAACTTATTTCTAAACATCTATTATCACATTCATCAACTTGAAATCCATCTTTAATAGCAAGTTCTTTCATAAATTGATGTGCTTTAAAAACACCTTCACCATAAGGCATTTTTTCATTTATAGTTTTAACATCATAAACACTATCAATTTGAATTAATTGTTGTAAAGTTTTTAACGATTCGTTTGTATAATCTTTGACTAATTCTTTAAAATTCATAAATAACTACCTCAAGTTATTTATTATATCAAATATGTTAAAAAATTACTCATTCATTACAACAGGATTTTCAATTTTCTTCACTCCACCAACATGGAAAACTTTATAAATAACACTATATAAAATTGGATTTATAATTCCAGCTGCACAAATTTCGACAATCGATCCCCAAACTAAGAAAGTTAAAACAAAGGATTGGAATGTAAAATCCTTAACTAATTCACCTAATCCTAAAGCTGCAGTAATTTTAAAAATATCTAAAACCCCAAAAATATACCAAAATAAGACTACAAAAAATGTATGTAAGAAAGCACATACAATTGAAGCTGGTATTAAGGCGTATGTGAATTGTTTTTGATCTAAAATTTTCTTTAAGAAATCAAAGATTAATCCAGAACATAAACCAAACAACATTCTTGGAACTACTGAAATAAATGGATTAATGAAAAAATAATCGAATGTTCCAGGATAACTAATTGCCTTAAACAAAGTTAAAATTCCCATAAAAAATCCATACAGAAGTCCTCTTTTCCAGCCAAATAAAGAGGCACCCAAAATAACAAAAATATGTAATATGGTGAAACTTACTGGACCAATTGTGTATAATCCTAAGTAAGGAACATATGTAAAAATTACAAATATTGCAAGAAACATTGCATCATAAACCATGCTTTTAATCATCTTATTTTTCATAACTATTCACCTTATAAATCTCATTTAAACCATGTAAAATCAAATTAGTAACTAATGTATAATCTTCTAATTTTGGATGTAAAACTTTGCTAAATCCACCTGTAATTATTTTTTTTAGTGGATAACCAAGTTCAATTTCAAAGTTTTTCGCAAAATCTTCAATTAAATACTTTTGCGAATTTAAAATACCAGATTGAATACTATCTTTTGTATTTTTTCCAATTACTTTTTTCGGAAATTGAATTGGTACTTCAAGTAATAAAGAAGTTGAATTTAATAATCCTTTTAGGGTAGATCTAATCCCAGAAGTAATCACACATCCAGCAAAACAACCATTTTTATCAACAACATAAAGTTTTGTTGCTGTTCCCAAATCTGCAATAACTACCGGAGCAGAAAACATCCTTGTAGCTCCAATTGCTCCACATAGCATATCAGATCCTAATTCGCTAGGATTATCGATTTTTATTGGCATTTTAGTTTTTAAATTTTTATCAACAACTAAAGATGTTATGTGATATGCTTTCTCAATTGCCATTACTAAAACGTCTGTTAATGAAGGAACAACACTACTAACAATTGCTCCTTTAACATGAAAAAGATCCGGTGATGCCAATGTTTTTAATATAATTCCATACTCATCACTACTTTTGTTTCGATCTGTTGTGATAGAAAAGGTCATTTTCAAAATGTCTTCTTCAAACAGTCCAAACTTAATCATTGTGTTGCCACAATCAACAGTTAAAACCATATTTCCTCCTACAGGCTATATAAATAGTCCCGTGATTTACGATATTTATTATATAAAAATTTAAAAATTAAGCAACTTGTTTTATCGATAACGAAATACGTTTTTTATCGATATCAACGCCTATTACTTTGACTTTAACTATATCATTAATTGAATAAAGTTCACTTGGATGACGAACAAATTTATTAGCTAACTCAGAAATATGAACGAGTCCATCTTGATGTACATTAATATCAACAAAAATACCAAAATCCATAATATTACGAACTGTTCCATTTAAAACCATTCCAACTTTTAAGTCTTTAATATCTTTGACATCATTATTTAGTTCAACTATTTCAACATCTTCTCGAACATCTCTTCCAGGTTTTCTAAGCTCATTTATAATATCATCCAAAGTAGCTTCACCAACTTTATTTTCAGCTAGAAATTTGTTTTTATTAAAATTATCTAAGGCTAAATTTATTTCAGAAAAGTCATTATTTTCTAAAGAAACCTTGCAAAACTCAAGTATTTTTTTAGCAATTTCATAACTTTCTGGATGAATTCCTGTATTATCAAATTTATTATCTCCATCAATAATTCTTAAAAATCCAGCACATTGTTCAAAAGCTTTATCACCCATTTTCTTTACTTCTTTTAATTGTTCTCGATTTTTAAATGGACCATTTTTAACTCGATGTTCATAAATATTTTGAGCAAGAGATTTGTTAATTCCACTAACATATTTTAATAAAGAAATAGATGCTGTATTAACATTAACTCCAACTAAATTAACGCAATCTTCAACAACATTATTTAAAGCAAAATCAAGCTTGCCTTCATCCATATCATGCTGATATTGTCCTACTCCAATTGCTTTTGGATCAATTTTTACTAATTCTGCAAGTGGATCTTGAAGTCTTCTTGCTAATGAAATAGCACTTCTTTTTTCAACACTTAGTGTAGGAAATTCTTCTTCTCCTAGTTTAGAAGCACTATAAACTGAAGCTCCACTTTCATTAACAATAAATAATTTAGTATTAAATTTATTATCTAAAATAATCTTTCTTAAAATTGTTTCACTTTCTCTAGAAGCAGTTCCATTTCCTAAAGCAATATAATCAACACGATTATTTTTTAATAACTCCGTAACTTCTTTTATACCTTTTTCAACTTCATTATTAGAATTTGAAGTTATAAATACTTGACCAATCTTTTTAGGATTTCCATAAATATCGACTAAAGCATATTTACAACCAGTTCTAAATCCAGGATCAAAACCTAATACATTAATATTTTTAATTGGTGGATACATTAAAAGTTGATATAAATTCTTTTTAAAAATTTCAATTGCACTATCTTCAGCTTTTTCAAATAATTCATTACGGATTTCGTTTTCAACTGAAGGTAAAATTAATCTTTTTAAAGAATCATCAAGGGTGTCAAGTAAAATATCTTTATTTACATTTAAAAGAAATTTCTCTTTTTTAACAATAAAGTTAAAAATAGTTTCAAAATCATAGTCAAGATTAACTTTTAAACATTTTTCTTTTTCACCACGATTTAAAGCTAAAATTCGATGATTTTTAATTGTTTTTATGCTTTCTTGATAATCACTATAATCTTTATATGTATCTTTTTCGTCTTTTTTTATCTCTTTAGAAATAATCTTTCCATTTTTATAAATAACTTTTTTAATATATATTCGATAATCAGCAACATCGCTTAAATTTTCAGCAATAATATCTTTTGCTCCAGAAATTGCTTCTTCAACAGAATTAACTTTCTTTTCTTCATCAATAAAGCTTTTAGCAAATTCTAAAATATCTTCTTGACCTTCTAAAATAGCTTTTGCTAATGGTTCAAGTCCTTTTTCTTTAGCAATACTTGCTCTAGTTCTTTTTTTAGGTTTATATGGTCGATATAAATCTTCGACTTCGCTTAAAGTTCGACAATTATTAATTGCTTCTTCAAGTTCAGGTGTTAACTTTCCTTGTTCGTTAATACTATTTAAAACAGTTTTAATTCTTTCATCTAATTTTCTTAAATAGATTAATCTTTCTTCTAATTTTCTAAGATCATTATCGGTTAAATAATTAGTTGCTTCTTTTCTATATCTAGCAATAAAAGGAATTGTATTTCCTTCATCAATTAATTTTATTGCTGCATCAACACTATTTAACTTTAAACTTAATTCTTCAGAGATTATTTCACTAATATTCATATTAAATAGCCACTATATTTACAATTTTATTTCTAACAACAATTATTTTCTTAATTGTTTTTCCTTCAATATTACGTTTGACGTTATTAGATTCAAGTGCTAAATTTTTAACTTCATCATCACTAGCATCTTTATTAACTTCAATAGTATCTCTTAATTTTCCATTAACTTGAACAGCAATTTTAATTTTAGATAAAACAAGTTTGTTTTCATCAAAAGTAGGCCATGGTTCGAAAGTAATTAAATTTTCATGTCCAAGTAAATGCCACATTTCTTCTCCAACAAAAGGACAAATGCAGTCAAACATTTTAATAAAATCTTCTAAATATTTAAGATAAATTTCTTTTGCCTTATAAACTTCATTTACAAAGATCATCATTTGAGAAATTGCAGTATTAAATTGAAGATTATTAAAATCATTAGTTACTTTTTTAACAGTATAATTAAAAACATAATCTAATTCATGATTGTTAGTATTAACAATTTTAGATTTAAATTGTTCATCATCAATAATTCTAAAAACACGGTCGATAAAGCGTTTGCTTCCTTCAAGTCCAGTATTTGACCAAGGTAAACTTGCTTCAAGAGGTCCCATAAACATTTCATAAAGTCTTAATGCATCCGCTCCATAATTAGCTACTATTTCATCAGGATTAATGACATTTCCTCTTGATTTAGACATTTTTTCACCATTTTCTCCTAAAATCATTCCTTGATGGAATAATTTTTTAAATGGTTCTTTTGAACTTACAATACCTTTATCGTATAAATATTTATGCCAAAAACGAGCATATAATAAATGTAAAACAGCATGTTCTTGACCACCAATATATAAATCTACAGGTAACCAATGATCTAATAACTTTTTATCACCAATTTCTTTATCGTTATGCGGATCAATATATCTTAAATAATACCAGCAACTTCCAGCCCATTGAGGCATTGTATTAGTTTCTCTAATTGCATCTCTACCATTTACTTTGATATGTAACCAATCTTTAGCATTAGCAAGTGGAGATTCTCCATTTCCGCTAGGTTTATATTCATCAAGTTCAGGTAATACTAATGGTAATTCATTATCAGGAACGCGGCCTAATTCATTATTATCAACAAAAGTATAAATAGGAATTGGTTCACCCCAATATCTTTGACGACTAAATAACCAATCTCTTAATTTATAATTAATTTTATAATTTCCATGATGAATACTAATTAATTTATCAGTAACAGCTTCTTTAGCTTCTTTAATATTTAACCCATTAATAAAATCACTATTAATATGCTTTCCATCATCAACATAAGCTTCTTTAGAAACATCCCCTTCAATTACTTGTTTAATTGGTAAGTTATATTTTTTAGCAAATGCATAATCTCTTTCATCATGAGCTGGAACAGCCATTACTGCTCCACTTCCATAACTCGCTAAAACATAATCAGCAATATAAATTGGTACTGCTTCATTATTAATTGGATTTATAGCATAACTTCCAGTAAAAACTCCGGTTTTATCTTTATTTAATTCAGTTCTTTCTAAATCAGATTTATGTGAACACTTTTCAACATAAGTTTCAACTTCTTGTTGATGATCTTTTGTAGTAATTTCTTTAACGAGAGAATGTTCAGGAGCTAAACAGCAATATGAACAACCAAATAAAGTATCGGCTCTAGTAGTAAAAACTTCAAAAGTTTTATCTGAATCTTTTATATTAAATTCAATAACAGTTCCTTTTGATTTACCAATCCAATTTCGTTGCATTTCAACAGTTGAACTTGGCCAATCTAAACCATCTAAATCATTAGCTAAACGATCAGCATAAGCAGTAATTTTAAGCATCCATTGACGCATTGGTTTACGAATAACTGGATATCCTCCACGTTCACTTTTTCCATCAATTACTTCTTCGTTAGCTAAAACTGTTCCTAGTTCAGGACAATAATTAACTGGTTTATAATCAACATAAGCCAAATTATCATCGAACATGTGTGCAAAAATATATTGAGTCCATTTATAATATTTTGGATCACAAGTCATAATCTCACGGTCATAATCATAACTAAATCCAAGCATTTGAATTTGTCTTCTAAAATTAGCAATATTTTTTAAAGTAAAACCTTCAGGATGTTCGTTCATCTTAATACTATATTGTTCAGCAGGTAAACCAAAAGCATCCCAACCAATTGGATGAAGGACATTATATCCTTGCATTCTTTTCATTCTAGAAACTATATCAGATGCTGTATATCCTTCAGGATGTCCAACATGTAATCCTTGACCACTAGGATAAGGAAACATATCTAAAGCATAATATTTTGGTTTAGAAAAGTCGCTTGTATCACATTTATATTCTTTTCTTTCAAGCCAAATTTTACTCCATTTTTGTTCTACTTGTTTAAAATCGTACATAATTTTCTCCTTAACAATTAAAAATCGTCCTTAAGGACGATAATTATCGCGGTACCACCTTAATTCACTTGCTACGCAAATGCTCTTTTTTAAAATTTTTAGACGTGAGACTTTAATTTTTATTTATTAACTTTCACCAGTTGTTAACTCTCTAAAAAATAAAAAATTAAATTAATCGTCTTAAATATTATAGCATAATTAAAATTTAAATTATTAAAATAATTTAACCTTTAAAATTTATAAAAAAACCTTTAAAACTTAATTATTTTTTAATAATTCTTCGTACAAACCAAGATAAAGTTTAGCAGAATTAGCCCACGAATGATTTGTTTTAAAAGCATTTATTCTTAAACGATTAAAAATATTACTTTTACTTGAATAAATAATTAAGGCTTTAGCAGCTGCTTTTAATGAATCAATTACATTATATCTTTCAAAACCAATTCCATTAGCAACTTTATAATTTTTATTATCTTCCGATAAACAAATTACACTATCTTTTAAACCGCCCGTTTGACGAATAACTGGAATTGTACCATATCTTTGAGCAATCATTTGTCCTAAACCACAAGGTTCAAAAGCACTTGGCATAATAAAGAAATCAGCAGCACTATAAAGTTTATGAGCAAGTTCTTCATTATAACCAAAATAGATATAGACATTATTTGGATTTTTATTTTTTAGTTCTCTTAAATTATCTTCAGCCCATCTTTCGCCACTTCCAATTAAGGCAAAATTTCCTCCTTCATGTGAAATAAAATCAGCCATCGCTAAAATTAGATCAACTCCTTTTTGATCAGTTAATCTAGAGACAACTGCAAACAATGGTAACTTAGGATTTAGATTAAAAACCTTGCAGATCTCAACTTTATTTTTAAATTTTCCTTCATTTAATGTCTTTAAAGAATAGTTTTTAAAAATAGCTTTATCTTTACGAGGATTAAACTCATCATAATCCATACCATTTAAAAATCCCGCAAAATCATTTTCTCTTAAGCTTAAATCGTAATTAAGTCCTTTACCACCTTCATAAGTTAATAATTCTTCTTTATGAGTTGGAGAAACGGTAGTAATTTTATCACTATAAACAATCCCGGCCTTTAAAGTTGAAACTTGTTCTTCTAATCTAACTTTACCATTATAATAAATATCTAAACCAAGATTATATAAATCAAATAAAGAATCTTTATTTAAATATCCTTTAAATAATGGATTATGAATTGTTAAAACAGTTTTAATTTTATTTAAACTCTTATTATCAAAATATTTAACTTTTAATAAACAAGGAATCATTGCTGCTTGCCAATCATGAACATTTAAAATATCAACTTTATATGGTAAACGTTTTAAGATTTCAACAGTTGCATTTGCAAAAAGAGCAAATCTTTCTCCATCATCATAATATCCATAAAAGCCATCACGCTCAAAATATTGCTTAGCATCAATAAAATAATAATCAATACCTTTATATAAACTATGTTGAACACTTGTTGAAATTTCTCGCCAATTCATAATTGTTTTAAAACTCATGACTTGTTTAACATTTTTAAAACAACTTAAATTACCATTTTTATATAAAGGGGTAATAATAGATACTTTATGTCCTAATTTAACATATTCTTTACTTAAAGAATAAACAACATCAGCTAAACCACCAGTTTTACTAATTGGTAAAACTTCGCTACTAACCATTACAATATTCATATTAAATAATCGCTCCTTGAGGAATATATAAAGGATTTGTTTCATCTCCTTCAATTACTTTTTTATTTTGAATTACACAGTGTTTATCAATAATAGCATTTTTTATATGGACACCTTTTTTAATTCTTGTATCAGTAAAAATAATACAATTTTCAACAACTGCTCCTTCTTCAATAATGACATTTCTAGATAAAATAGAATGTTTAACAACCCCATCTACATAACATCCATTAGCTAAGAAAGAATTTGAAATATCTACATTAACTCCATATAAAGTAGGACATGTATTATGAGTAGTCGTATAATATTCCCACTTATCATCAAATAAAGAATTACGGCACTTCTCATCATCAAGTAATTCAAAACTATAATTATAATAATCTTTTAAATCACCATAATATCGACAATATCCTTCATATTTAATTGCATGAATTTTTTGTTCATAATTACAAATATATGTAACTAAATCTCTTAAGGTAAACATTGAAGAAATACTAGCACTTCTTCTTAATAAATCTCTTAAATAGTCAACATTAAAAATATAAGTTTCAAGACTAATATAGGCTTTCTTACGATCTCCAGTATTATTAGAAATCTTTTGAACATTTTCTAAAACATCAACAGTAATTTTGTCGCAATTAAGATATTTTTTATCAGCTTCTTCTGTAGGAAGATAAACTAAACTAATCATATGTTGTGATTTGATATGTTCTTTAATAATTTCATCAAAATTTACACGATAAACAAATTGAATTGGTACAACAATGATATATTTTGCATCCTTATCATATAAAAACCAGTCATTTTCTTTAATGTTATTAATATCTGTATTAAAACCAGGATTAGTTAATCCTAACTCATTAATAAATAATGATTGGAAGCCAGTTTTTGGATTTTTTAAATAATTAGTTCCGCTTCCTAAATGTTTAAATATACTTCTACTATGATTTTTAACTAAAATTCCAATGTTATCGATTCCACTATTAGTTAGATTACTTAAAGCAAAATCAATAAAAGTAAATCTTCCTAAAAAAGTCGTGGAAGCTAAAGGTCTTGAATTAGTTAAAGGTTTTAATTCGGAAGAATTATGTAAATTAACTAAAGCAATAACATCTCTCATTATGATAAGCTCCTTTCGTAATCGATTAGAACAATTTTGTCACTGTCTTTATTAATTACTTCATTATCTTTAATAACAGTTAATGGACCAATAATTGCATTATTAACATAAGCATTTTTACCAATTTTAACTCCAGGCATAATTACTGAGTTAATTACAGTTGCTCCTTCTAAAATTCTAACCTCATTTGAAATTACCGAACTTGTAACATTACCTAAAATTTCTGCTCCTTGATTAATTAAAGAATCTTTAACTTTTGCTGTAGAAGCAATAAATTGAGGTAAACTATGAGTATCTTCACTAAATATTAATGGGAAATCATTAAATTTAATTGTTTCGCTATTTCTTCGACTTGGAAGTAACTCCATATTAGCCATATGTAAACTTTCAAGAGTTCCAACATCTCTCCAATAACCTTTAAAACGGTAAGCATAAATCTTTTTATCATTAGATAGTAAATAAGGAATAATATTTTTACCAAAATCATGCTCACTACGTTCATTTTTAGCATCTACTAATAAAGCTTTTTTTAAATCAGCATAAGTAAAAATATAAACACCCATACTAGCTAAATTTGATTTTGGTTCTTTTGGTTTTTCAACAAATTTAGTAATACGGTCGTTTTCATCAACTTCTAATATTCCAAATCTAGAAGCTTCTTTAATATCAACTTCTAAGACACTAATTGTACAGCTAGCTTTACTTTTTTTATGAAGTTGAAGCATTTCATTATAAGTAGATTTATAAATATGATCAACACTTAAAATAATGACATACTTTGGATCTTCTTCGTCAAGAAAATCTAAATTTTGATAGATAGCATCGGCAGTACCATCATACCAAGCAGCTCCTTCTTCGGTTTGACGTGGTGCTAAAGCCACACATCTTCCTCCAACGCCATTAAATCCCCATTTTTCTCCATTCCCAATATAATTATTTAAGGCAACTGATTCGTATTGAGTTAAAACTCCACAACAATCAATTCCACTATTAACTACGTTTGATAAAGAAAAGTCAATAATACGATATTTTCCACCAAAATATACCGCGGGTTTTGCAATTTTTTTAGTTAAAGCGTGTAATCTAGTACCTTTACCACCTGCTAAGATCATTGCAACACATTCTCTTGACATAAAATCCTCCAATTACTTATTTAACTTTTGAATATAGTAAAACATGGCTCGAATTTCTATCACGTGAAACTAATAATGTTTCATCTACTAATGAACTAATATCTCCAATTTTTTCTGGTGGAGCGGATAAAATAACTTGTAATTTAAATTTACGTAAAAGTTTAACTGCTTCGATAATACGCTCTCTATCCATCTTAGAGAAAGCTTCATCGAAAATGATTAATCTAATAGTATTTGCAATTTCTCCTTCATCATGAACATGATAAAGTTGAGCAAAAGAAGCAACAACAGAAATATAGAATGGAGTTTGAGTTTCTCCACCGCTCTTCTTCTTAATCATCTTAGAAAGACGTTGTTCTTCATTTGTTATTTTATTTGTAACAATTAAATCAAAATCAAGATAACTACGATAATCAGTGAAATCTTCAATGTTTTTAATAACATTTACTTTTGTATCATTATTTCCAGTGTCACTAATTTGTCTAAATAAATCTTCCATGACATCTTTATATTTTTCTAAAAACTTCGATTCATTTTCGTCGGTTTCTAAAATAATGTCATCTTTTAACATATCATAATAACGACGATATTCAGTTCTTGGTTTAACTGTAAAATGATATAAATCAGTTCCAAAAGAAGATTCTTTTAAAGCTTGATTTAAGTTTTCAATTTGATCTTCAGCTTCTTCAATGGCACTTCTTAATTTAAAGATAAAGTCATCTTTAAATTGTTGAGTAGCTTTATCATAACTATCTTTAATTTTTTCTTTATATTCTGGAAGTTTTACATCTCTAAATTCGGCAAGCTCAGCATTAAATTGATTATTATCAGTAGCTTCAGCATCATAACTTAAATGATAATCACGACAATAATCTCGACGTGCTTTGACAAGTTGAGAGAAAATGTTTGAAGCGATGTATTGTGAACGAACAATTGAAGTATTTTGTTCATTTAAAATAGTTAAGAAATTTTTACCTTCTTTAAATTCGTTTTCTAAATAAGGAAGACATTTTTCATTAACAAACTCTACATCATAATTATTAATTAAAGATTTTTCTTTTTCATGAATCTTAAATTCTTCAGTTTTAATCTTATCTTTCTTTAAATTTTCGATTTCATTAGTTAAATTACCTTTTTCTAAAATTAAAGTTTCGTTATCTTGTTTTAAATCTTCAATATCAGCTTCAACATCTTTAAGACGCTTATCAATTGAAGAAATTAAAGTTGTATCTCTTTCACTTAATTCTTCTTTAATGTAATCTAACGTTTTTTGTAAACCTTCAAGTCCACTAGTTTTTAAAATATCTTCTAAAATAATACTAATCTCATTTGAGTTTAAAATTTCAAGATTATTAGCTTCTGTAATTAAAGAAGATAAACTTCTAAAACTTCCTAAATTAGCTAAATTATTTTGTAATTCAATATTTTTCTCTTTAATAAATCTTTCATCAAGACTACGACCAATATATGAACTTTGATATAAACGTGGATTAATTTTACTTAAAGCAAAATTACGATATAAATCACATTCTTTAGTAATACCATTTCCGCTTTCACGAGCTTCATTAACGCTCATTGATTTATGTAAACGGCCAATTAAGAAATTAGTATAAGCTCTTGCGCCTTCATGATCAGTAATGATTTCTTCTGCAAGTGATTCAGGTTCACATCGATAATTTCTTTCAATAATTTTTTCTTCATCGACAATACTAATTGAATAATAGCGATATAAATCAACTAATTTAGCAAGTGATTTATAAGCTTCGATATAATATTTAGGGGCTACGAATAAATTAAATTTTTGTCCAGCTAAAAATCCTTCGATTGCATTAGACCAACTTAAATCTTTAATATCGATTAAATCAGCATAAATACTAACTGGAATATCTTTATGGAATTTTTCTTTTAAATCTTCTTCTAATTTTTTACGAATAGTCATTAAAATTTCACTATAAGATTTTGTTCCAGTTTTAATTGTTTTTTCTTCTTCACGAAGTTTAGCAATTTTCTTTTCAATATTAGAAATATTTCTTGCTATTGAAATTGCTAATGTTGAAACATTATTTTTAAAATTACTTAACTTAGTACGGAAATCAACTAAACGATCTTCAGTAATAGAAGTTACTTCTCCTTTTAAAAGTTCTTTAAATTCTTTTGAATTTTCAAGAATTACTTTGGCACTTTCTTCAAGAGCTGTTAAATCATTTAAACGATCTTCATCTAAAAAGTCTTTATTAAATGTTTTTAAACTACTAACTAATTTTGTAGAAGCATTAATATATTTATCACAATAAGCATTTAAATTATCTTTAATACCTTGCTTTTTAGCTTCAATATCATTAATTTGCGTTTCGATTTGACGTTTTTGTTCCATTAATTCATTAACTAAACGTCCAACATCATTATTTGTTTTATCAGATAGTAAATTAATTTTACGATTTTCCAAAATTTGTAAATTATTTTTATTTTCTTCAAGTTCTAAATCAATTTCTGCAATTCTTTCTTGAGCTTTAATAACGTTATTTTTAAAACCATTTACTTTATCTTTAGACATTTCAAGTTCACATTTTTCAATTAAATATTTAGAAATATCTAAACTTTCTTTAGCATTAACATACTTATTAAAGTTATCATCAATTTCTTGAAGCAAAGTAACGCGGTGTTCGAGTCTTTCAGCTTCAACTTGTAACTTTTTATATTGCAAAATATTTTCTTGTAAAGAAGATAATTCAATATTTTCTTGTTTTTCACAAACATGTTCAGTAATGAAGGTAGTAATATCAGTAATTGGCGTAAAACTTGCAGCTTTTTTAAGCAAGGAGAAATATTTATCTTTTAATCCACCAAATTTAAATTTTAAAAATTCAGTATATTGTTTATTTGTATCAAAAAATTTAAATCTTCCATTATAATTTTCATTTAAAAAGCGATACAAAGCTTTATATTCCATTGGATATTTATTTTCAATAAATTCATTTTCAGGAATCCTATCATCAAATTCAAAGAAATGATGTTCTTCACTTCCATCAGCAAAAGAATCAAAAACAATTCCCATTGTAAAATATTCATTATGTAAATCATCAAAAAACTCTAAAACAATATAAGAAGTAAATCTTCCACTTCTTAAATATTTAAAGTCACCTTCTAATGTATCACCAATTTCACCACGTAAATATCCTTTTAAAGTACGGGCACTTTTATCCATAGCAGCTTTATTAAAATATTTACCACTTGTATCACCAAGTAAAACAAGCTCGAGAGCATCGATTAAAGTTGATTTACCACTAGCGTTTTTACCAGTTAAAAATACTATATCTTTAAAATCAATAGTTTGATTCCAAAAATAGTGCCAGTTAATTATTTTTGCTTTAGTTAGGGATTTCATCGTTAATCTCCTTTCCATTTATTTCATCTAATAAACTGCTCATCGCAATAATTTTCTCATTATTTAAAGCATAAACTACACTTGGTAAAATATAAAAAGTGACGTTTCCTTCGTCATAATTTCCACTAACTTTGTTAATGATATTATGAATTGCTAAAAATCTTAAACAGCGTCCAATAGCTCTTCCACTTAATCTTTTATTTGGAAGATAAACACCATGTTCATTCATTTCGTTAATTAACATTGGTGTTGTCATATAAATTGATTGAGTTAAAGCATTAGATTCACTTTTTTGATTTTCATAAATTAATCTTAAAGTAAATAAAACTAAACTTGTTTCGCGATCAACTTTTACACGGTTATCGTTATATTCATTGCTTAAAGCAATTACCCCAAGAATATTATCTTTTTCAATACGCCAACCGCTAAATTTTAAATAGCTTTCAAAAACTTCAAAAAATCTTTCTAAGAAACGATAATCTGGATTAACACGCATCATTTTTTCTTTGTTATCAAAGATATCACGAACAATAAATCCTTTAAGTAATAATTTATTACAAACTTCAGCAAAATTATTTTGATCAGCTGCTGTCATTTTATAAAATTCATCAGTAAACATTAAATGCTCTCCTTTCTTGTAAATAAGAAGTGTGGAACTAAGAAACAATTGTTAATAATCTTTTTATCATCAATTAGTTCAACTTCATAAAAACAATTTTCATCATCTTTTTTAACTGTTGCAAAAATTAAACATATGAAAGCTTCCATATCGTTTAATGGCATTTCTTCAATTGGTAATGAATTATTATTTCCAAAACAACTTTCCATAAAAGCAAATATTTTTTCATTAGTATAAATATTTTTAGTTGCTTCTAAGAAATCTTTCATTAGTTCTTCATTAGCAACATCAAAATCAATTATTTCAAGTGGACTACCATCTTCTTTTAATCGACGATTAATTGGGAAGGTAATCGATTCAGGATCAATAAATCCTTGGTCATATAAATAGATTGCATCGGACATTTTTGAAATTATCTTGCCACTTAAACGTGGAGAATTAAAACTTTTTGCATAAGATTTAATAATATTTTCTAAATGACCTTTAATAGTTTTATCGGTGTTATTAAGATAAAGAATTTTATTAGTAGAAGATTTTGTGTAATTACTATTTTCTTTATCAATACGTGAAATTAACTCATTAATTGTTGAATATGTATCAGTTATATAGTTAATTTTTGTAATAATATCACGTTCAATTTCATCTCTTTTATATAAACGAGAATTATATGCTGCTTGTTGAATTAATTTTTCACGAATTTCTTTTGTTAACAACCACTTTTCTAATATTTGAATAATTGGACGTTTAAATTTAATGACACTATCAAAAGTTTTTAAAGGGTGATAATAGCGGTCATTAATTTTAGTTTTATAAATATCAAAAAAGTCTCTTAAAACATCATTTGTTTCAAACATTTTTCCAAGTTTATTTTGGAAAATTCGAATTGAGTTAAAAAGTGTAATTAATTCAACTTTTAAACGTTTGGTATTTTCATAACATTTTAATAAGGTGACATACATTAAGTCATCTCTTTCATCGTCTTCAAGTTTAAGTTCACTATATGTTGCATGAACTAAACTCAAATAAGGTGATTCTTCATCACTAATAACATCTTTAAAAGCTTTTAAAATAATTATTGAATAAGGTGGAAGAATAATTGTTTCTTCAAACTTTTCTGGATCCATTGCAATGTTAATCCAACCAGTTTCTTCTAATCGACGAACAATAAAACTGGCCTTTGCTGATAAGTTATCAATTATTATCGAATCATCAAGGGTCACATCTTCTTCAGCCATCAAATCAAACTCTTCTAAAGATTTCTTGTCTTTATCTTTTAAAGCTTTTAAAAAATCATTCTTATTAATAATGTTTTCATCAGTTTCTAACATCTCAATTAATGTTAATAAAGCTTCGGCAAAGATAAAACGGTTTTTGCTGTTAAATATTGAAAAATATTTTTCTGGTATTACTTCAAATAAATTCACGTTTTTTTCCTTTTTTATCGTTTTTATTGTATCATTTTTATTATTATAATACTAATAAAAAAGATATATTTTTAATTAAATTTTTAATATACTTTTTATATGACAAATAAGAAGATTTTTCCAAGCAAATCAAAAATATTATTAAGCTTTACTCCTGTATCGATTCTTTTGTTATTAGTACTATATTTTTCAATAGGTGGAAAGTTTACTTATTTTGGTAAATCAAGTGAAGAAATTAAAAGTTTATTAATTGCAGATGCAATTGCTTTTTCTATTTGGATTGTCTTAAATGTTGTCTCAATTTTTATTTTATTTAAATATAATTTTTACATCATTAATAACAGTGAATTAATTCATCATCGTTTTAATAAAGAATTACATTATCAATTTAATGAGATTATTTATATCGATGAAAAATCTACCTTAAAAAATCGTACCTTACTATTTTACACATCTAAGGGTGATGCAAGATATTTAATCTTAGATAAAGATAAAGAACTTTTAAAAGTCTTACAAACTAATTGTAAAAATTTATTAACTAAGGAAGCATTTCAAGCTAAATTTCCTAATATTCGTTTATAAAAAGTCTTTAATTTAAAAAAATACCTTGCAAAACTAAGGCATTTTTTTAAAATTCATAAAATTTAAGATAATTTATTAATTATTTTTTAGACTCTTAATAATAGATCTAGCTACTAAAACTCCACTAGCACTAGCTTGAGCTAAACCACGTGTAATTCCTGCTCCATCTCCAGCAACATATAAATTATTAATTTCTTTTACCATTAAAGTTTCATCTACTTCTGGATAGGCGCTATAAAATTTAGCTTCAATTCCATAAAATAAAGTATCATCATTTGCAATTCCTGGAGTAACATGATCTAAAGCTTCAATCATTTCAATTAATGATTGCATAGTTTTATAAGGCATGCATAAAGTTAAGTCTCCTGGTACAGCTTCTTTTAAAGTAGGAACAATAAATCCTTCTTTAATACGTTTTTCAGTAGATCTTCTTCCTCTCTTAATATCTCCATATTTTTGTACAATGACTGAACCACAAGATAACTCATTAGCAAGTAAAGCAATATACATTGCAAATTGATTTGGTTGGTTAAATGGTTCTTTAAATTTATGAGAAACTAATAAAGCAAAGTTAGTATTTTCACTTCCTAATTTCTTATCAAAATAAGAATGTCCATTTGCTAAAACAACATTATGGTCGTTTTCTAAAACTACATGTCCACTAGGATTTGAACAAAAAGTTCTAACTTTTGTACCAACTGAAGTATTAAAAACAAACTTTCCTTCGTATAAATTTTTATTTATTTCTTCCATGATAACATCACTAGTTTCTACTCTTACTCCAATATCAACTTGATTATTACGCATATTTACATGATGTTTAGTTAATAAATCATTTAGAAAAATAGCACCATCACGACCTAAACATAAAACAACTTTATTAGCATAAATTTCTTTATTATCATCAACAATAATTCCTTTAACTTCATTATTTTCAACGATAATATCTTTTAAACAAGTCTCAAATCTAATTTCAACTTTAGTTTTTAAATATTCATAAATTCTTTTTAAAATTTCTAAATTTTCTTCAGTTCCTAAATGGCGAACTTTAGCTCTAAGTAACTTTAAACCGGCACCAATTGCTCTTTTTTCAATATTTTTAATTTCTTCAGTATAAGGATTTGTAATAATTTTAGTAGCACCAAACTTAAGATTAATTTCATCACAATAATTAATTAACTCTAAAGCTTCCTCATCTCCAATATAATCAGTTAGCCATCCTCCAAACTCAGTTGTAATATTATATTTTCCATCACTATAAGCTCCAGCTCCACCAAATCCACTTGTCATTGAACAAGCTGGATAACATCCTCTGATTCCTTCTTTATTTTTAGGACATCTTTCTAATTCGTGATTTAAGACTGGGCATTTTCTTTTATAAATATCATGGCCTTTATCAATTAATAAAACTTTTAAATCTTTATTCAAATTTGCTAATTCATAAGCACACATATAACCACTTGGACCACTACCAACAATTACAACATCAAATTTTTCCATATCCTTCTCCTAAATCCGTTTTTATTATAATTTAATTATTATTTTTTACTATTTCTTTATGTAAAAAATTATAAAGTTCTTCAAAAGAATTTATATAAATAACTCCAGGTAAATTTTCAATATCATTCCTTTTTAACATTGTAAGAATAATAGTTTTTAAATTAGCATTTTTAGCTGTTAAATAATCAAAATATGTATCACCAATAAAATAAGTATCTTCTTTAGGTATATTTAAAGCACTTAAAATTTTAGTTACTCCTTCTATATCTGGTTTATTAATCTTAACTTCATCCCCACAAACAATATAATCAAATAAATCTTCCATCTTAAATAAATTTAAAGTATATGTTGTTCGAGGACGAGTTTTATTCGTATTTAAGGCAATTTTAAAACCTTCTTCTTTTAATAATTTTAAATATTTAAGTTCATCTTTAAATAAATAAACATTTGTATCGTAATATTTTAAAGTCATTCTAGAATATTCTTTATTAATAAATTCACGGTCTTCTTCATCATATAACTTCTCTAAAGAATCTTTTAAAGAAGGACCATTAAATTCATAAATCATTTCATCATCAACTTTTATTCTAGGTGGATATTTACTAAAAAGTTCTTTCCATGTTAAAAAGATGCATTCATCGCTATCAATTAAAGTTCCATCTAAATCAAAAATTAATAATTTATTCATCTTTTTGAACATCAACTTCTTTTAAAGGTTTTCTATCTAAATAAAGTGCTTTAAATAAAATGAAGAAAATAATAATTAATATTCCTCCACCAATCATTACATAACTTGTAATTTCACTACTTTTAAAATAATCTGAACCTGTTCTTAAAGGCTCTAAAATAGCTCTAGTTACTCCATACCAAACTAAATATCCACCAACTAAAGTTCCATCAGCATGATATGAATCAACATTAATTAGTTTCTTATCTTTATCTTTTATAAATAAATTCGTAAATTTAATAAACCATTTAGAGAAATATTTTCTTCCAAATCCATAATATAAGACAAAATAACCTATTAAATTAGTACAAAATTCAATGAAAAATAATGGTAAATAAATCATTCCTGGCTGTAATGATGAAGAGCCATGATCTGCATACATCATTTGATTTTTAACAAATGTTGGTAAAAATGCAAAATATTCAACACTTATTGGGTATCCATTAACTTCATTATTAAAGAAATTACCCCATCTACCAATTGCTTGAGCAACTAAAATTGCTGGAACAATAAAATCAGCAACAAATAAATAATTCATTTTTGTATATGGTTTTCTTTTTAAAGCATATTTTAAAATTAACATTGTGGTAACTCCACCAATAATTCCTAAAATAGCTCCTCCCATAATTCCAAGCCCGCCTTGACGAATATCAAAAATCTTCGTCCAGTCTTGAACATATTGAGACATACTTCCTTTATTTGAAATATCTAAAATAACATACCATAAACGTGCACCAATTACTCCACAAGGAAAAGCGATAAAGAAGCAAGTATATAATAAGCCGTGTTCTCCATAATATTTATAAGCAAGATGGTTGCAAATAAGTAAAACTAATAAAGCTCCACTTAAAATAAATACGGCATATAAAGCAATGTTTAATCCATCAGCACTAGGATTTCTTAATAAAACAATTCCTTTTTCTCCAATATGAAGTGTATTTGCTAAAGGATAAACTAAATAAGGAGCAATTCCTTCGGTATAGCAAATAAATGAAACAACTCCCAAAACAATTGCAGATATATAAGTTATTTTTGAAATCTTTTTTAATTTTTCATTTATATTAGGTGTAAAGTAAGTTAAATATACTCCATAAATTGATGTAAATAAGAAAATTGTAAATAATGTTCCAAATAAATAAGTCAAAGTTAAATGTCCACCATCAAGAACTATATTATGTAAGTTCATATTATTAATTGTTGCTTCATCAATAAAGAAAGCGACATTTAAAAGGATAAATCCAATTAAAAATATTAAAGGTATTCCAATAATAAAAACTAAGTATTTTTTTAAAATACCCTTTAAATCTAAGGTTTTTTTAATGATATTTAATCTATATAAAAAGACAATGACACCAATAATTGCAACTAAAACTAGACTTAGACCAAAATAATAAATTACATCATGATTCATGGATTTTCTCCTTTCTTTGTCTATCAACTTCTAAAACTTCTTTTAAATATTTTCCAGTATAGCTATTAGGATTATTAGAAACCTCTTCAGGAGTTCCACAAGCTACAACTGTTCCACCTTTATTTCCACCATCAGGTCCAATATCAATGATATAATCAGCCATTTTAATAACATCGAGATTATGTTCGATAACGATGATAGTATCTCCGTTTTCAACAATCTTTTCTAATACTTTTAATAAACGACTAACATCATCAATATGAAGACCAGTCGTAGGTTCATCTAATATATATAAAGTTTTACCAGTTGGACGTTTTTGTAAGTAATAAGCAAGTTTAACTCTTTGAGCTTCTCCTCCACTTAAAGTTGTGGCTGGTTGTCCAAGTTTCATATAACCTAATCCAACACTTACTAAAGTTTGTAATTTCCTTGCTAAACCTTGCTGATTTTTGAAAAATTCATAAGCATCTTCAATAGTCATTTCTAAAACATCATATATTGATTTACCTTTATATGTACAAAGTAAAGTTTCTTCATTATATCTTTTACCATTACATTCATCGCACTTAACATAAACATCTGGTAAAAAATTCATTGGAATTCTAGTTACACCAGCTCCTTGACAATGTTCACAACGGCCTCCAGGAACATTAAAACTAAAACGTGATTTATCAAAACCACGAGCCTTTGCCTCAATTGTATTAGCAAAAATATCTCTAATATCATCAAAAGCTTTAACATAAGTTGCAGGGTTTGATCTAGGAGTTCTTCCAATTGGTTCTTGAGAAATATTAATAACTTTATCAATATATTCAAGTCCTTTTAAACTTTTATAAGGACCTGGAATAACATCTAAATGTTCAAGTTCTTTTTTAATTGCTAAAAATAAAGTTTCATTTACTAAACTTGATTTTCCACTTCCACTAACTCCAGTGACACAAATAAATTTACCAAGTGGAAATTTAACATCAATATTTTTTAAATTGTTAACACTACATCCATCGATTTCTAAATAATGTCCATTACCTTTTTTTCTTTCATATGGAACTGGAATGTATTTTTTACCTGCTAAATATTGTCCAGTAATTGAATTAGGCGCATTCATAATGTCTTCAAGCTTTCCACAAGCCACAATTTCTCCACCATGAACTCCTGCTCCAGGACCAACATCAACGATATAATCAGCATTTTTTATCATTTCATCATCATGTTCAACAACAATTAAAGTATTTCCTAAATCGCGCATTTCTTTTAATGAATTAATTAATTTTTCATTATCTTTTTGATGTAAACCAATTGAAGGTTCATCCAAAACATAAAGGACGCCACTTAGTTTAGAACCAATTTGAGTTGCTAAACGAATTCTTTGACTTTCACCACCACTTAAAGTCATTGATAAACGATTTAAAGTTAAATATTCAAGTCCAACATCGACTAAAAATTTAATACGATTTTTTAATTCATTAATAACTAATTCCGCAATTAAGCATTGATTTGAAGTTAAAACATTTTTTAAATTTAAAACCCATTCATATAATTTATCTAATGATAAACAACTTACTTCATATATATTTAAACCATCAACTCTAACAGCTAAAGCTTCTTTGGAAAGTCGAGCACCATTACAAGCTGTACAAACTTTATCGCGTAAAAATTTACCTAAATATTCACGGCTAAAATCACTAGTAGTTTCTGCATGTAGGCGTTCAATTTTAGTTTTTAAGCCTTCAATAAAACTTGTTGATTTTTTAGTAATTCCACTAGCGCTTGTAATCTTATAAGAAATTGGTTCTTTACTGCCATTTAAAATTAAATCAACATCTCTTTCAGTTAATTTATTAAAAGGTACATCTTTTGGAATATGATAATATTCAAGTAAAACATTAAAGTTTTGCCAATCAAGATTTGTCGTATTTATCGTATTTTTATAATAAATTATTGCCCCTTCATTTATTGAAAGTGATTTATCAGGAACAAGTAAATCAAGATCTAATTCTTGTTTAATTCCAAGCCCATTACAAGAAGAACAACATCCTAAAGGAGAATTAAATGAAAATAATCTTGGTTCAAGTTTAGGAACACTAAATCCACAAATTGGACAAGCATTCTTTTCACTAAAAAGTCTTTCGTTATCATTAATTAAAGCAATTACAAATCCATTTGACCATTCACTAGCAAGTTCACAGGCTTCAAAAACTCTTCCTCTAACTCCTTCTTTTAAAACAATACGGTCAATTATAATATCAATATTATGTCTTTTATTTTTATCTAATAATTTAACATCATCAATTAAAATATTTTCACCATCAATTCTAAGTCGACTAAAACCATTTTCCTTAATTTTTAATAAAGTTTCTTTATGAGTTCCTTTTTCATTTCTTACGATTGGAGCAATAATTTGCACTTTGCTATTCACTTCATTTTCAAGAATTATATCAGTAATTTTAGCAAGTGAAAAAGAAACAATTGGAACATTATGTGTAGGACAATAAGGTACACCAACTCTAGCAAATAATAATCTTAAATAATCATATATTTCAGTTACAGTTCCAACCGTACTACGAGGATTATGGGAGGTTGTTTTTTGATCAATAGCAATTGCAGGTGAAAGTCCTTCGATACTTTCAACATCAGGTTTTTCAAAACTACCTAAAAATTGTCGAGCATAACTAGATAAAGATTCGACATATCTTCTTTGACCTTCTGCAAAAATCGTATCAAAAGCTAAAGTAGATTTTCCACTTCCGCTTAACCCAGAAAAAACAATTAACTTATCTTTTGGTAAACTAACAGTTATATTTTTTAAGTTATTTTCTTTTGCACCTTTAACAATAATATTATTAATTCCCATACGGAATCTATTATACAAGAATTATTAAATTTTTGATATTTATATTACATATAAATATATAGAAATAAATTGCAAAATTGTTCCAGCTAAAACAAAAAAGTGAAAAACCGTATGAAACCAAACACTATATTTTCCACCAAGTCCATATAAAATACTTCCCAATGTATAACTAATACCACCAAAAAGTAATAATAAAAATCCATTTTGTCCAATGGCCATATATATCTCATAGGAAGCAAATATTATTGTCCATCCAGCTGCAATATACATTACAAAACTTACAATTTTAAATTTATTTATATTTATTGAATTAAAAACAATTCCAATAATTACTAAAATCCATACAACTGTAAAAATTAAATATCCACAATTTGGAATTACACCATATAAATAAACATCTCTTAAACTAATTAAACAATATGGAGTATAAGTTCCAGCAATTAACAAATATACAGTATCATGGTCAATAACTCGTAAAACTCTTTTATTATTATGTTTACCTAAAGCGTGGTAAATACAACTAATTGTATAAGTAATTATTAAACCTAAACTATATAAAATTACACTAATAATTTTACAAATATAATTTGTATAGCTATGAGGATCCGAAGGAATTGCATTCATATCAAAGCCATTATTAACTACTTTTATTAAACAAAAAATCATTACAAAAATTCCAAATAAAGCACCAAGGCCATGCGAAATACTATTCCATAACTCATGGCGTAATTTGTAATCTGGTAAGGCAATTTCTTTTAAACTCATAATGACCTCGTTTTCAATACTAGTTTACATAGTATTGATATTAAATGCAACTAAATTATTTAACATTTTTGAAAAAAAGTCTTTAAAAGTAAACTATTTTAGTAAAAACAAAAAAAGGTATAGGATAACCTATACCTTAATTATAAATTTCTAATGATAAATTAAAGTCCAAATTTTTTAATTCTTTCCCATCTATCTTTAGCAGCTTTTTCACTCTTTTCGAAAAGTTCTTCGTAATGTTCTGGATTAACTTTTGGAAGTTGTGAATATCTAGTTTCTTTAAGAATGAATTCTCTAAACTTAGTGAAGTCAGGTTCTTTGCAGTCAAGTTCAAGAGCTGGTTTTCCTTCTTCAAGTTTACGAGGATCATATCTAAAGGTTGTAAAGTAACCACATTCAACAGCTGCTTTTTCAGTAGCAATTGAGTTAACTAAACCACCTTTAATTCCTTGGTTAATACATGGAGCATAGCAAATAATTAATGATGGTCCATTATAGCTTTCAGCTTCTTTAAAGGCTTGAATTGCTTTCATTGGGTTAGCACCTAAAGCAACTTGAGCAACATAAACTGTACCATAGCTCATTGCCATTAAAGCAAGATTCTTCTTTCTTGTCTTTTTACCACTAGCAGTAAATTGAGCAATACTACCAGTTTGACTTGATTTAGAAGATTGACCACCTGTATTAGAATAAACTTCAGTATCCAAAACCATAACATTAACATCATCTTCACTAGCAAGAACGTGATCAAGACCGCCATAACCAATATCATATGACCATCCATCACCACCAACAATCCAAACTGATTTATCTAATAAGTCTCTTTCAAATTCTAAGACTTCTTTAACAGCTTGATCTTTACTAGCTTTAACTAAATTAACTAAGTTAGGGATAATCTTACGAGCTTCTTCTTTGTTTTTAATATTAGCAAGATAATCTTTAATTGTAGTTTTTAATTCAACTTCAACTGTTTCACTATTTAAAGCAGCTTCTAAAATACGAGCGATTTGCATTAATTTATAATTAGTAGCAAGTCTCATACCATAACCATATTCAGCATTATCTTCAAATAAGGAGTTAGCCCAAGCAACACCATTGCCATTCTTATCAGTAACAAATGGAGTAAGTGGAGTTGAACCACTATAAATTGAACTACATCCAGTTGCATTAGCAACTAACATATCTTTACCAAATAATTGTGATAATAATCTATAATATGGAGTTTCTCCACATCCAGCACAAGCACCACTAATTTCCATATATGGCATTAAGAAACCAACACCTTTTACAGTATTAGTTGGGAATTTATCACTCTTATATTCTGTATGTTTATATAAATATTCAGCATATTTCTCTTTATCAAATTGAGATTTAGCTTCAACCATCTTAAGAGCAAAATGATCATTTCCTTTAAGTTTAGCTTGTTTATTTGCCATACATTCATTAACACAAAGTCCACATCCAACACAGTTCATTGGAGAAACTTGAATAACGAATTTCATACCTTTAACTGTTGGTCCAAGAGCATCTTTAACATGGTCAACTAAACCTTCTGGTCCTTTATTAACTTCTTCATCAGTTAATAAGAATGGACGAATGGTAGCATGTGGACAAACAAAGGCACATTGATTACATTGAATACAATAATCTTTATTCCATTCAGGAACTCTATCAGCAATACTTCTTTTTTCTTTATAAGTAATATTTTCTTCCATTGTTCCATCTAATAATTCAAATTCGGTGAATTTAGAAACTGGAATGTCATTACCATCAAGAGTATTAACATGATCAACATAAGTATCGAAGTAATCTTCACCAATTGTATTTCTTTCTCTAACAAATGGTAAATCTTTCCAAGCTGGATCAACTTTAATTTCTCTTAATCCTTCAGTACCTTTATCAATAGCTTTATAGTTAAGTTCAACAATTTCTTGTCCTTTTCTACTATAAGTTTTTTCTGCTAATTTCTTCATCCACTTATTAGCATCTTCGTAAGGCATAATTTGTGGATTTAAGTAGAAGAATGCACTTTGTAAAATAGTATTTGTATGTCTACCCATACCAATTTCAGCAGCAATCTTATTAGCATCAATAACATAGAATTTAGCACCTTTAGTAGCTAATTGATTTTTAACTCTATTAGGTAAAGATTTAATTAAGGTTTCATCATCCATATCAGTATTTAATAAGAATGTTCCACCTCTTTTTAAATTCTTTAACATATCGAATCTAAAGACATATGTATCAAGTGAGCAGCTAATAAAATCAGCGTGTTCTACATAATAAGTTGAATGAATTGGTTCTTTTCCAAATCTAAGGTGTGAACGAGTAACACCGCCAGATTTTCTTGAGTCATAAGCAAAATATGCTTGAGCATATTGATGAGTTGCATCACCAATAATCTTAACACTTGATTTATTTGCACCAACTGTACCATCACTACCTAATCCATAGAATAAGCAAGAAGTATAATTGTGAGCGATTTCATAGTTATCATCAGCTTTTAATGATAAATGAGTAACATCATCATTAATTCCAATTGTAAAATTATGGAATTCTTTTCCAGTTAACATAACATCATAAACAGCTTTGATATGTTTTGGTTGAGTATCTTTACTACTTAAACCATATCTTCCACCGATGACTTTAACTGAATCAATTTTATTAGTTAATGTTAAAGCAGTAACAACATCTTCATATAAAGGTTCACCAACTGCTCCCATTTCTTTTGTTCTATCTAATACAGCAATTTCTTTAACAGTATCAGGTAAAACACTAACTAAATGTTTAGCGCTAAATGGTCTATATAAATGAACTTTAACTAAACCAACTTTTTCGCCTTTACTCATTAAATCGTTAACAACTTCTAAAGCAGTTTCAGTGACACTTCCCATTGCAATAATAACTTTTGTAGCTTTCTTATCACCAACATAAACAAATGGAGCATAAGTTCTACCAGTTAATTCACTAGCTTTCTTGAAGTATTTATCAGCGATTTCAATTACTTTATTGTAATGTTCGTTTTGAGCTTCTCTGCCTTGGAAATAAATATCATCATTTTCAGCACCACCACGAGTAACTGGGTGAGTATGTGGATTAAGAGCTCTTGCTCTAAATTCTTCGACTTTTTCTCTATTTAATAATTTTTCCCATTCTTCATCAGCAACGAATTCAACATTTTGAATTTCATGGCTAGTTCTAAATCCATCAAAGAAATGACACATTGGATAACTTGATTCAATGGCAATTAAGTGAGCAACTGGAGTTAAATCAGCTACTTCTTGAACAGAATGTGAACATAACATTGTGATACCAGTTTGTCTAATTGCATAAACATCTTGGTGATCACCAAAAATTGATAATGAACGAGTTGCTAAACTTCTAGCACTTACATGCATAACTGCAGGTAAGAGTTCACCACACCACTTATAAATATTAGGAATCATTAATAATAATCCTTGGCTTGCAGTATAAGTTGTAGCAAGTGATCCGCCTTGGAGGGCACCATGTAAAGCACCACTAGCACCAGCTTCACTTTGCATTTCACAAACTTTTACAACATTACCAAAGAAATTTTTCTTCCCTTGACTTGCATAAACATCAACATGATCTGCCATAGGACTTGATGGAGTAATAGGATAAATTGCTGCGACTTCTGTAAAGTTATAACTACCTATTGCTGCAGCAGTATTGCCATCAACACTAAGCATGGTCTTTTTAACATCTGACATTTTAAATCTCCTTTATAAAACAAAATTATTATATAATTTTAGATATTCAATTTAAAGCAGTTATTTATATAAATTCGACTTATTTAATAAAAAATAGGCTACTTAATTTTATTAACAATTGCTTTTATGTCTTTACTTAGATATAATAATTAAGCATTGCTCCCTTAGCCAAGCTGGCAAGGCAATTGACTGCAACTCAATGATCGTTGGTTCAAATCCGACAGGGAGCTCCAAATTTAAATAGAAAGACTTGATATAAATCAGGTCTTTTTTTAAATTTTTAATATATTAATTTCGATATCTATTTTGTAAAAGTTCTAAAAAAGGGCCTTTTTTAAGAAAAAACCCTTTAAAACTCAATTATTTTTCTAATTATTTTCAAAATAACTTAATTAAAAACTTGAATAAAATCAACTAAATTTGAATGATGACCAATGGTAATTTCTCTTGTATAAGTAAATAAGTCAGCATCAAAAAATTTATAATATGTATCATCAAGTTCTAGACTATATGATGTCTTAGTAACAGCTTCAAATTTATCAAAGAAATTAAACTTACAGTTTTGATTCATTAAATTTACTGCTCTAGAGACACTTTGAATATCTCCAACATTAAACCATCCTAAAGTTTCGTTATTAAGTTCATCAAAATAAACTACTTTTTCTTTTACTAAGCTTCCATTAATAAAACCATCTTCATTATCAGCAGTTCGACTAATATATAAGAAAGTTTCTAAAGGATTTATAGTACTTCCAATTTCATCTATATCTCTTGATTTAATACCAGTATTTACATTAAAATTTTCATCTTTTGAAAAATCGTAATAATTATTTTGTAAATACGTTAAGTCAGTTAAATGCTTTCGGTATGAAAAATTAATTTTGTTATAGTCATTATCAAAATTCATATAAAATGAACCATGTAAATTTTGTTCTTCTTCTAAATTAAAATAAGAAATTTTAAAATAAATTTGTCTAAGATAATTTTCAGGCATTAAAGCATTAAATTTAAATAAATATTTAGTTCCGTCATCAAGATTTCCTTTTTCTAATACATAACTAAATTGAGCTGCTCTAAAGTCTAAAGAAGCAAAATCTTCAAGAAAAATATTATTTTTTAAAGTTTTTGTTTTACCATAAAAACTTATGTTTTCTCTTTCATAAGAAGAATTTTCTTCATAAAAGGATGAAAGAGTATATTTATAAAGACGGTTACTAGAGAAATTACTTTCCCACTTATTTTTTGAAGCATCTCTTAAAGAATTAATATGATTTGTAAAATCAATTAAGTTATTCATCTCATTTCCACATGAAACTAATAAAAAGCTTAAACTTAAAAATGCAAATAACTTTTTATTCATAATGTTACCTCAACAAATTCGAATGGTTCACTAAACGAAAAACTTTGAGTATAACTAATTTCATAATTAGACTCTTTATTGTCATTATCAAAGGCTTGTAAGCTTAAATTACCAGTTTCATTAATTTTGGTAATATAAAAATTATTATCAAATTCATATTCAATAAATGAATTTCTTAAATTATATACATCTTTATTAAAAATTATTGAAAGATCATCATCTCTATATTGAAAACTTTGATAAATACTATAAATTTTATTTCCATCTAAAGTTGAATTTATTGATCCATAAACAAAATAGTTATCATAAGGATCTGCATCTCCTCCAGAAAGATAAAGGAAAATTCCATCACACAAATAATGTTTAAAAGAGGCATATTCTTGATATGTATCTGAATTTATTGTATTTTCATTAGTTTGATAATTGTATAAAGTTGATTTTGTTTTTATAACATTATTTAAAAAAGATGTATTTACTTCTTCTTTATTTAATATGGTTTCATCTACATCAAAATAATACTTATTAACTTCTTGAAAATAATAATTTGGATAAAATCTATTTTCTTTAAAATTTACAATCGAGTAAATTTTATTATGGATTGAAATAACTATAGATTTATTATTGGTTTTATCTAAAATATTTAAGTCGATATCATAATTAAAATACTGAGCATCTTTGCTAAGATTTTCTCCACTATAATTATTTTTAATTTTAAGAATTGTTTCATGTAACTCTTTTTTTGAAGAACAAGAAACAAGAAATAAACTTAAAAAAACAAAAATATAAAATTTATGCTTCATTTTCTCTCCTATTTTTAAATTAACACAAATAATAAAAAAAAATAGAAAAAAACGATAATGAAATATCGCTTTTTAAGTTTTTGAACAGAAATCCAAATAATATTACTTAATATGTTCTAAATAATTGTTAGCATATTCTTCATAACGAGTACTAGATAAATTGTCTTGATTATAAAGTATCTCATCTTTATTAACTACGTTTATAGTAATTTGAGGATATTGATTTTCCAAATTTGTTTCGATTATTAAATTAATAGAGTGATTTAATAAATAACCATCTTCATTAAAAGTATATATTTCTTCACCTATAATATTTAAATCTCCAACAGATATATTTCCTAAACTTGAAATATCAATAAATTTAGAAATATTATTTTGATTAAATGTTAATTGTAATGACAAATTATTATTTAATCTATAAAATTCAAACATAATTGGTGAAATTACATCCTCCATATTTAAATAGTGATATGAATTTTGAAGAACTGAAATTAAACTGTTAGCATTAAATATAATTTCACTACTATCGTTTAATATTAATTGATTTGTATTTATTTCAAGCTCGCCATTACCATTTTGGTATCGAGCAATATAAAAATTATATACAAAAGTTTCCAAATTTTTAGTGTATTCTTCAATTGAAATTGAAATTTCTTCCTTAACTAAATTTCCATCATTAAGACTATAATTTAAGCTCCCAGTAAAGGCGTAGGGATTAAGAGCATCATTATCAGCGAAAACATCTGCATACATATAAGTTTCATTAGTTTTGGATATATTTGCATCTAAAAATACTGATGTTTTTGTATGCATAAAAGAATAAACCTTAAAAGAAGTAACTTCACTAGGTGTATAATTAGAAATAAGTTGGTTTGCTTCTTCTAATGAAATTTTTGTTCCTAAAGAATTTTCATGTTCGCAAGAAACTAAGCTAAACAAACTAAAATAGACTAAACAAAATATTATTTTTTTCATAATAAAAGTTTACTTTAAAATTTCCTTGTAATTATTAATTTAGAAAAAATAGTTTAGTTTTACAACGTTTTTTTATTTTCTTAAGGCTTTTCTTTTCTTAACTTTATATTTTTTAATTAACTTATAAGAACCTAAATAACCTAAAACAAGAACAATAAAAGCGATTAAAAATACTACAACAAAAGTAGGAAGTGGATTAACTTTTACATCTTCCCGCATTTGAACAATCTTGTTATTATCTTCGCCAAAATCTTGCATGATATATAACTTATCTAAATCTCCTTCTTCAGGATATTGAGCTTTTAAAGTTCTACCTTCCCAAGAATCAGGATCAACAGTTAAAATAATTTCTTCTTCGGTATTAAAGAAGTAACTAATATCATATTCAATAAATCCTTCTTCATAATCCATGTCAAAAGAGTCATAAATATATGCTAAGATTTCATTTTCTTCAACATCTAAACTTGTTCCACTCATAAATGAAGTATAACCAGTGTATAACATATTAGCTGTTACATTACTTGGCTCGCATAAAAAGTCTAAAAACTTAGTAGCATATTCATAATTTTTGCTATTCTTTTCAACTGTTTTTGGCATACACCAAGCATCAAACCAAATATTTGCTCCAGCTTCAGGAATAGCAAAATATAAATCAGTACGAACTCCTTCTGGTTTTTCTTCTTCATAAGATTCATCTTCACCTGGATAATAATTTCCTTGGAGAATACTAAAACAAGCATCACCACTCCAAGCTAAATTCATGCCGATTTTTTTAGTAACGATATCATTCTTACCACTATCAACTTCAAAACCAAAAATATTGTCTTTTAATTTAATAAGTTCATCTTTAACTTTATCAATAGTTTCATCACTATGATCATTAAAATAAATGTTATTTTTATCTTCTAAAGAAATATCTGGATCTAAAAATTCATCTTTATATAACTCTAAAATTCCTAAAGCATAAGTATCACGCATACTATCTTTAATTGATTGAGTTCCTTTATAATTTGGATTCCAGAAAGCACTCCAACCATCAGGACCATTAAGTTCTTCGATGATTGATTCTTTTGACATATTTCTTTCAACAAAAGTTGAATATGTTGGATTATATAAAATACCTAAGGTTCCCCACATATAACCTTTAGCGTATTCATCTAGAGTACCTAAATATTGATGATCACCTTTTTGATAAACTTCTATTTTATTAATAATTCCAGAATTACCTTCATCATAATTTACTAAATATTTAGATACATTTTCATTATAAGTAGTTAAACCTTCAATTTTTTGAATTAATCCTTCGCTAGCTAAACGTTGGATCATATATTCACTACAACAAATTAAGTCATAATTAGCTTTCCCTGTTTGAAGCTCATTATACATAGTTTCGTTTGTATCGTAAGTTTCATAAACAATTTCACATTCAGGATTTAATTCATTAAAAGTATCAATTAACGATTCATCAATATAGTCTTCAGCATTTAAAACATGAATATAAACTTTTTCTGAAACTTCGGTTGAGCCACTTGAATTACATCCCATTAAAGCAAATGAGCTAATTAAACTAATTGCAACAAGTGGAAATAATTTAAATTTTTTCATTATGAAGCCCTCCCTTTTCTTACTTTATGTTTTATCTTTTTATTTCTTAAAACACTAATAATAATCGCTACTACTAAAACTACTAAGAAAATAATAGTTGTTAATGGACGCATATTAGGTGGAATTGGACCTTTTTTAATTTTAGCTTGAACTAAGGTAGAAAGCGTTTCGATATTAGCTTCTCCACTTAATAATCCTGGACCGCGAGTAAAGGCTGTAACAATAAAGTCGTCAAGACTTAAAGTAAAGGAAAGTAAAAATCCGCTAACAATACCAGGTAAAATTTGAGGAACTAATACTTTTCTTAAAGCTTTTCTTGGACTACAGCCTAAATCAAGGGCGGCCTCATATAAACTTGGATCCATTTGAACTAATTTAGGTTTAACATTTAAATAAACAAATGGCACACTAATAACGACGTGTCCTGCTAATAAAGTCCAAAACGAAAAGATATTTTCTTTAAATAAGAAATTTCCTAAGAAAACAAACATAATAGTTAAACTTAAAGCAATAACAATCTCAGCATTAACTACAGGAATTTGATTTAAGTTTTCAATTAAAGCTCTACTTCTTTTTTTGCTATAAAAAGCTCCAATTGCTCCAAGAGTTCCAAGAATTGTTGAAACTGCACTACTAATTACAGCAATAATTAAAGTATTCCCAAGCGCAATTAAAATTTCTTCATCTTGAAAAAGGTTTTTATATAAAGTGAAACTAAATCCACTCCATTCTCCAATATATGTTGAATTTGTAAAACTAAAAACAATTAAAACAAGAATTGGAACATACATTATTAAAAGGATTAAATAGATATATGAATAAGCTAAAATTTTCTTTACCATATTGAACTCCTTTTATCATCTTTTTCACTAAAATTACGTGTTGCGAGCATAGTAATTCCAACAATAAGAAGCATAATTAAAGCCATAAAAGAACCATCTCCCCATTGATAATTACTAAAGTTAAGATAAATTGAATTACCAAATAAGACGACTTTACCTTCACTTAAAATTTCAGGAATAACATAACTTGACATAGTTGGCATAAATACCATCATCGCTGCACTAATTACTCCTGGAACAGATTGAGGGAAAATAGATTTAGTAAAAACTTGAATACGATTACAACCTAAATCTTGAGCAGCTTCAATTTGAGACTGATCAAGTTTTAACATTGTGGTATATAAAGGTAAAATAACAAATGGTAAATAGTTATATACCATACCAATCATCGTAGCAATATAAGGATGGCTTCCTCCATTTAAACCAATCCAAGTCAAAACATCACGAGTTGCACCAGTTCTTAAAACAAAGTTTATCCACATTGGCATAACAAATAGCATTACAATAACATAATTTGAATTATATTTTTTATTAGCTAATAAATAAGCAATTGGATAACCAATAACTAAACAAATAATTGTATTTAATACTCCAAATAATAAAGATACTAACAAGACATTTAATTTATTTGTGCTGCTAAAGAAACCAACTAAAGCATCAAAAGTAAAGTTTCCATTAGTATCAGTGAAAGCATAAAAAACAATTAATAAAATTGGAATGACAACAAACAAAATTAAGAAAAGAAAATACGGAATACAAAGATATTTTCTTTGAAATCTAAATTTCATACTCAGTTATTTCCTTTTTTAATCTTAAACGGATATTTTTACTATCGATATGAATTCCAACTTTATCATTTAAGTTATATGTGTATGGAGTGACACAAACAAAGTCTTCTTCATCATCAGTTCTAACAATTAATTGATAGTGGTCACCTTTATAAACTGAATCAACAATTTCACCAACGACTTGAGCTTCATCGCTATTAATATCATCAATAATTTCAACATTAGCGATATCAATCTCAGCAACTACATCTGCATCTTCAAGATTATATGTTTTCTTTGTATCTTTAACATATAAATTACCATCTTCATTTAAAATAGAATTTGGTACTAATTGAGTAATATCACAATCAAATGGACATTCATCAATCATAACTTGATTATTTTTATTAATATAAGCATCGGTATAAATATTAGTAACAAAATCTTTCTTCATGATATGAATAGCATCTTTAGAAATCTTTAAACCAACTTCAAGATTTAATGGGAAATCTTTAGTATTTTTTACTAATAATTCATTTTTATTAATCATAATGGTGTATTCGTAATTCATTCCTTTGAAGATTTTATTTTTAATAACACCATTAAACATTCCTTGATTAGCCTCAGTAATTTTTACATCTTCTGGACGAACAACGACATCAACTTTTTCATTAAGAGGAAAATCATCAAGACAATCAAAATTAGTATTTAAAAATCTAACTTTAAGTTTATCAATCATTGTTGCATTATAAATATTACTTTCCCCAATAAAGTCAGCAACGAAAGCATTTTTTGGTTCATCATAAATCATTTTAGGAGTACCAATTTGTTGAATAACTCCATCTTTCATTACAACAATTGTATCACTCATCGTTAAAGCTTCTTCTTGATCATGAGTAACATAAATAAAAGTAATTCCTAACTTTTCATGCATTTCTTTTAATTCAAGTTGCATATCTTTACGCATCTTTAAATCAAGAGCACCAAGAGGTTCATCAAGAAGTAAGATTTCTGGTTCGTTAACAATTGCACGAGCAATTGCAACTCTTTGTTGTTGTCCTCCACTTAATGTTGAAACATCGCGGTCCTCTAATGCATCAAGATCAACAATTTTTAAAGCTCTAGCAACTTTTTTATCAATTTCTTCTGCTGTTAGTTTTTTGTATTTGTAAGCCTGCTCAGGAGTGCTCATTAATTCATTAATTTGTTTTGATAAAGTTTCTAGTCTTTCATTTTTTTCTTCTAATGAAATTAATTTATTTTTCTTGACATAATTGTAATCACTTTTTAATTTCTTAATTTTTTCTTTGTTTATTTTAAAAACAGGATTTCCGTCTTTGTCTTTTAACTCAACAGGAATTTTTTTAAGTCTTAGTCCAAAGGCTACATTATCATAAACATCTAAATGTGGGAATAATGCATATCGTTGAAATACCATATTAATAGGTCTTTTGTTAGGTGGCAAATTAGTAATATCTTTATTTTTTAATAAGATGTCACCTTTACTAGGAATTTCAAATCCTGCGATCATTCTAAGTGTTGTTGATTTACCACATCCACTAGGTCCTAAAAATGTAATAAATTCCCCCTTTTTAACATAGAGATTGAAGTTATCTACAACAGTAACTCCATCGTAAATTTTACTAACATTTTTAAGGTCAATAATATAACTATTTTCTTCCATCTTAAGTCCTCCGAAAAATGTTTTAAAATATACTTAAAACTGCGTTATATAATAATGATATTTTTTTAAAAATAAAATAAAATTTTTTTTCAAACTTTTTTTAAAAACTTTTTAACGACTTTTTTTGAATTTTAAAATTAACTTTTTTATCGATAAATTCATATTTTTTTAAATTTTATTAATTTTTAAAAAAAAGAGATTTTTTAATCTCTTTTTTTACTATTTTTTTAAGTAATTTTTCTTAATAATTTTACTATATTTTTTACATCGTTTCTTTAACTTCAACACCTAATAAATTTAAGGCATTTTTTAAAACAACTGAGGTAGCTTTTACTAAAGCTAATCTTTCACTAGTTAAACTTGGGTTTTCTTCGTCAATAAATTTAACTTCGTTGTATAAAGAATGGAACAAATTTGCAACTTTATAAGCATATGTAGTTAAGCGATGAACTTCTTTTGATTTTGCAATATCGATAATTAATTGTGGAAATTCATTAAGAGCTTTTATTAAAGAAATTTCTTTTTCGTGAGTTAAATTTTTGTATGTATCAAGTAAAACAAAATTATTATTTTTATTTAAGACTGAATGCATTCTAGCATATGCATATTGAATATAATAAACTGGGTTTTCACTACTTGATTTTCTTGCAACATCTAAATCAAAATCAAAATGAGAATCTAAAGTTTTTGATAAGAAGAAATAACGAGCAACATCAACTCCTACATCTTCACATAATTCACGAATAGTTATGGCATTACCAGTTCTTTTTGACATTTTAACTTCAAGTCCATTTTCCATTAAACGAACCATTTGAATAATTAAAATTTCAAGATTATCACTGTTATATCCTAAAATATCTAAACCTGCTTTAAGACGAATTATATAACCATGATGGTCTGCACCAAATAAATTAACAAGTTTATCATAACCACGGTCAAATTTATCTTTATGATATGCTAAATCTGGTAATAAATATGTATAACTACCATCTTTTTTGACTAAAACACGATCTTTGTCATCATTAAAATCAGTTGTTTTTAACCATAAAGCTCCATCTTCTTGATAAGTATGACCACTATCTTTTAAAGCTTGTAAAGTGTTTTTAACTTTATTTGTTCGATACAAAGATCTTTCAGATGTATAGTTATCAAAACTGACTCTAAATAAATCTAAATCTTTTTTAATTTTATTTAACTCTAATTCAATTCCTACATTTTTAAAATATTCAGTTCTTTCTTCTTCACTTAAAGAAAGTAAAGAATCTTTTTTCTCTTTAGCAATATTATTTGCTAATAAAATAACATCTTTCCCTTGATAACCAATATCGTTTTCATTTATTTCTAAATTAAGTGCTTGTTTATATCTTAAAAATAATGAATTTGCTAATACATCAATTTGATGTCCGGCATCATTAACATAATATTCTCTTAAACAATCAAAGCCAGAAAATTTTAATACTCTAGTTAAAGAATCCCCATAAGCTGCACCTCTAGCATGGCCAAGATGTAAATCTCCTGTTGGATTTGCACTTACGTATTCAACCATAATCTTTTCATGATTACCAAAATTATTTCTTCCAAAATCATCACCTTTTTCAATAATTGTTTTTAAAATACTTGTAATAGAATCTTTTTTAATAAAGAAATTAATAAATCCAGGAACAGCAATTTCAACTTTATCGATAATTTCGTTATTTTCTAAACTCGTTTTAAGTGCATTAGCAATATTTAATGGTGAAGTTTTTAAATCACGTGCTAAACGCATTGCAATATTAGTTGAATAGTCACCATTCTTTTTATCTTTTGGAGTTTCAATCATAACAAGATCTTCTTTGTTTTCAACCCCAAATACACTTTTTAAACTAGTAGTAATAATGTCTTTTAAATTAGTAGTAATATCGTTCATATTTAACCTCGGTAAGATTATAACATAATATTTAATAAAATATTATGAAAGTTTCATTAATAAAAAAGTCAAAAATTAGGTAAAAAACCTTGCAAAACTCAATTATTTTTTAAAAATTTCATAATATTAAGATATTTTGAAACTTTAATTCATTTAAATTGTCTAATATAATGAGAAAAATGAATAAGAATATTCTCTATGAAAAATATTATAAAGAATATAAAAACCTTGTTGGTTATGTCATTAGTCTCTATGTAAATAAAAAAGAAGACATCGAAGACTTAATTGATGAAGTTTTTATTGAATTTTTTAATAACTATAAAAACATCAAAATAAATAAAAAAAGTTATTTAACAACGATTAGTAAAAATAAAGCAATTAATTTTTTAAAGAAAAACAACTTGTTTGAAAAAAATTATCAACTAGACGAGAATTCTTATTTTGTTCCAATTGAAACAACTAACGCAGAATATTACAAGTTAGAAGATATTATGAAAAAGACTTTAGATGATTTGTCTATTGATATTATTTTAAAACACATTAATGATGATTTGAGTTTTAAAGAAATTGCTAAAATTTTAAATCTTAAAGAAGCAACTATAAAAACAAAATATTATCGTGGATTAAAAGAAATTAATAAATATTATAAGGAGCATGATTTATTATGAAAAAATGTGAAAAAGAATTTTATGACAACTATGTTTCAAGTATCGGAATTAATCAACCAAAAAAATCACTATTAAAAAATAAAAAGTTTTATATTCCTTTAATATCTTTTTCTTCTGCTATTATTGCTACCTTAATAATTACATTAAGTATTACTTTAACTAGACCAAATATTTATAGTTATGGAAAACTAGTTTATGAACCAACTGTTAAATTTAACTCTTCTTATAAAGACTTAAACATGTCTTTAGAAGAAATTGAAGAATTAAATAACTTTATTAAAGGAGAATATACTAATTACACTGGAGATTTTATTAGCAGTTATATTGATGAATATAAAACTAAGGATGATAATTTAATTGCAAGTCCTCTTTCATTAATTTATAACTTAGGAATGTTAGTAAATGTAAGTTCTAACAAATTTAAAGAAAATATTTTAAATTACTTTAATTTAACCAAAGATAAATTTGATAAATATTTAAATGAAATTTACAACTTATTTTTAAAGGATTTATATAATTCAAATAATCAATTATTAACTAAAAGTTATATATCAAATTCAATTTGGTTAGAGCAATCCTACGAATATAATGATGAGATTTTAAAAGATTTAGCTACTATTTACTATGCTTATTCATATAAAGTAAATAATTTTGATAACGTTGATAAAACAAATCAATTAGTAAATAAATTTATTAAAGATCAAACCAACAATTTAATTGATGTTGATCCACAAATTGAAAAAGATACTATTTTTTCTTTATTATCTATTTTATATTTGAAAGATTTATGGAATTCATACGGAATTGATTTATCTTATTCCAATGAACTTTTTACATTTAAAAACAAAGATAATAGCGAAAAAAGAATCAATTTACTTGTGGGAAGTTATAATCCTGGTAAAATTTATGAAACTTCTACTTATGAAATGTTTTATACTTCATCAAATAAATATCAAATTAAGTTTATATTGCCTAAAGAAAATTATGATATTGAAAGTATATTTAATGAAAGTGTAATTAAAGAGGTTTCCTTATTTAATGATTATATAACCTACGACGAAAATTTAGATGTTTGTTATGCTTCTAGAATTTTGTTTCCAGCATTTGAGGTTTCAAATACAAATCAAATTGAAAATCTTTTAAAAGATATAGGTATATATTCAGCAACTATAGTTGATACGCATGAGTTTGTATTAAATTCTACAATTTTAAACGCTATAAGAACAATACAATCTTCAAAATTAAAAGTTGATGAAATTGGCATTGAAGGAGCTAGTGTTACTATTACAAATATTGAACCAACTTCTCCTCAACCTTATGAAACAATTTATGATGAACTAATTATTGATCGTCCGTTTGGATTTATAATTCAAGACAATAATGGCCTTGTTGTTTTTGGCGGAATTATTAATAACATCTAATTCTTACTTGTATACTTTAAAAAGTAGTGATATTATATTTTGGCTGGCCTTGTAGCTCAGTTGGATAGAGCAACAGCCTTCTAAGCTGTGGGTCAGGCGTTCGAGTCGCCTCAAGGTCACCATTTATTGAAATTAACATTTTGGAAACAAAATGTTTTTTATTTTTCAAAAAAATAACTTAGTTTTGCAAGGTTTTTTCTCAAATTTCATACTTTTATTAAAAAATTAAGATTTTTATTTAAAGTAAGTTTCTTATTTTATTTATAAATAAAATAATTATTCTTTAAAACTAAAATACTTATGTGCTATCATATTTATGATATGAACATACTAAATATTTTAACTACCACTGGTGCTTTTGATACACCAATAAGTGCAGATTCAATTATTATTAATTTCTTTAACAATCTCGGTTGGTGGGGTAATTTAATTTTGATAATTATTTCTTTATTATTATCGACTGTCTTTAGTGGATTAATTGGTTATCAAAGAGAGATTAACGGACATGCTGCTGGCTTAAGAACTCATATTTTAATTTCTCTTGGTAGTACTTTAATTATGATTTTATCTATTTATGGAATTACAACAGAGGCTACTAGAGATCCTATGAGACTTGCAGCTGCTGGAGTTACTGGTATTGGTTTTTTAGGTTCTGGAGTAATTATTAAAAATGGTGTAACTGTTAAGGGATTAACTACAAGTGCTACTATTTGGATTACTATGGCTATTGGTATGGCTTGTGGCGCAGGTTATTTTATCATTGCAGCAGTTACTACAGTAATAGCTTTAATTTGTTTGGTGGCTTTCCAATATGTTGAAACCTGGTCTGCTAAAAATCATACTAATATATTAATTGTTATGCCGGCAGATAAACCTTTTATGAAACAATTATTTGAATTATTAGAAAAATATGAGATTTCCTATAAAGATTTAGTTACTGATTTAATCGATACTAATAATACTCCTGCTCTTAGAGTTAGCTTTAGATGTTTAGGAAAAAATAAAAATAACATCTCATTATTTATTGAAGAATTTAGGAACAATTTAAACCCAATCGCTATAAACATTACACATTAAATGTTTTTGTGATATATTATTTAAACAAGGAGAAATATTTATGGATAAATATGAAGAAATTGTTAACAGTCTAAAAGAGAAATTACATATTGAAACTTTAGACCCAAATTCAACATTAGCAAGTTTAGGATTAGACTCACTTGATGTCGTAGAATTTATCTTAGACATTGAAGATAATTACGGCTTGAAATTTGATCCATCTGAAACCCAAGAAATTAAAGTTTTAGGTGATTTATTAAATTTAATAAAATCTAAGTGTTAATTAATTTTTTCTATTGATTTAATTATATAACTTTGGTATATTAAATAAGCGCCTAAAAGCGTGCGCCAACTTAGCTCAATGGTAGAGCAATCGGCTGTTAACCGATCGGTTGTAGGTTCGAGCCCTATAGTTGGCGCCATCTGGCCTATTGGAGAAGTGGCTTAACTCACATGCCTTTCACGCATGCATTCATGGGTTCGAATCCCGTATAGGTCACCAATTGTAAATTACATCGATTTTATCGATGTTTTTTTATTTTTTATAAAATAAAAATTGTATCAAAAATATTTATAAGTATATCTAACCTAGATGTCAACTTTCATACTACGAAACTGCATCAGAATAATTAATTGTACGACGTAAATACTTTCTTCTAAATATTTGCTTACCATTAATACAAATTTTTACAAAATATTTGTTATCTCCTTTATATATAGGCATTACATCACCTTGACAATTAAAAATTAATAATATTTAATAAATGTAGTGAGAAAACTCACAATGCGTGTATAGGCGCACCTATACCCTTGCCCAGAAGGTTCGGACTGGGACTTTTTTAATTTTTAATCATTTACTAAATTACTTACCAAATAATTTAGTAAATAAAAAACACTAGATTACTCTAGTGTTAGATGCTTAATCTTTAAACGTTAATAATTTTTGTGAATTACCTTTAGTTATATTAGTAATAACAGAATTGTTATTATCATTTATTTTATCTTTTGTAGCACTAAAGGCTGAATACATTGCTCCAGCAACTGCTCCAAAAATTACTAATACTGTTAATAAAGCTAATAATTGTCCTTTTAATTCTCCCATAAACTCCTCCTAATCTTTAAACTCTAATAATTGCATTGTTTCTTGACTACTTGTTTCTAAGGCATCATTAGCTTCATTTAATTTAGTAACAATTTTATCTTTAGTTGTATTAAATGCTGCATATAAAGAGCCTGCAATAGCACCAAAAATAACTAAAACAGTTAACAAGCTTAATAATTGTCCTTTTAACTCACCCATTTTCTCACCTCCTTTTTAAATTTCATTTATTCCAATAACAGCATAACGAGTAATGCTTATATTTATTGGCTCTTTTGCTATAAAGATTGGGTTATATTCTTTATATAAAATGTATTTATAAAGATCCCCTTCAACAAAGTTAGTATTCTTGTTATCACTTTTAATTTGCACGTTATTTTCTTCTTTTAAAAAATTAATAATTGCTTGATTTATTTCACCTTGGCTATTTATTCCATAACTGCTAATTTTAAAAGAAACTGTTTCACTTAATGCATCAAGAGATGCGTAATTAGCTTGAATTAAAATTAGATCAATTCCAAACAAAGATATAAAAAGTACAAAAATTAAACCTAATAATAATGATAATTTGTTACTCATATTGCGATTTCTCCAACCATATTTACGATACTTAGCATAATTAAAATCATAATTAGCATCATTCCACCCATACTCATGGCATTTATTAAATTAAATTTGCTAAATCTTTTTTCTTGATTTGTTTTTTCAACACGTGCTTTAAAACTTGTAAATACACTTGTAAATTGATTTAAATAGTTTTCGCTATTACCTTCATTAACCATTTCATAAATAGCAATCATTACTTCTTCAACTTTTTTATTGTTAAAATTTTTAGCAAAATTCATATATGGTTTTAAAGATTTATCTTCATCGATTTCATCAAGCAAAACCAATAATTTTGTTTTTATAAATGGTGACGAATACTTACTGACTTCTTTAAAAGCATTATAAGCATTCATATTGTTTGAAATATAAATTCGAAAATAGCTAAACGTATTAATAAAATCATTAATTAAATTAGCATTATTTTTATTTATAATTCGTTGATATCTACTCAAATAAAAGAAATTAAAAACTACTAAAATTCCAAAAAAATATATAAGAATTAGAAGGTTTTTTGAACAAATAATAAGAAAAATAAAACTAACACATATTAAAAAATCAATAATTAATAGTCTTGTAATTTCTGTTTTATAATTCTTATTTAGATAATTTATTTTTTCTTTTAGCTTTTTCATTTTTTGTTTTCCTCTTTTTTGTAATTGTTTTTGATGTCTTAATAAAATTTAAGCTAAAACCATGAAGTATAAAAATCGTTAAATTTATATAAAAGATTAAAAAGAATATTAATAATCCAATTAAAAATAAATTAGAAGATAATATGTCGCTTAAAAAGTTTGTTAAACTAAATTTTATAATTAAAACAATTAAGAAACTCATTCCCCATAAACTTGCAAATTCAACAATCTTTTTTACTAAAGTTGAAAGATGATTTTCTAACATGTCTTCGGTTGAACGGATATCAAATAAAAGAATTTGTGCTATTTTTAAAATGTCACCACCATTATAAATGTATTGATCAAGTAAATTTAAAAATACTTCGTATACATTTAAGTCAAAATATTTAGCTAAATAATGTATTTGTTCTTCTTCATTTAAATGAGCAATCATCTTTGATTGATTAAGTAATCCTTTTGAAAAAGATTCTTTTAAAATTGAATATGTTTCATTAATACTTTGATTAATACTTAAAGTTATGATGAAATTATTCATAAACATTAAACACTCTCTAGTTTTAGTATCTTTTTTAATAAAAGAAGAAATTTGTTTATCGTTAAAAAAGTATAAAACAATTAAGCCAATAAAAATAATTATTAAACTATAAATCAAATTTAGTGTGACAAAATAGTTTAAAAGTCCACAAATTAAAGGAATAATCAAATAAATAATATATCTAGTCTTCATCTTCTGTAGTCCGTTTTTTAGTTATCTTATTAAAAGTTTCATCATCTAGAGCACAATCATACTTTAATTGTTTTGGTAATGAGAAAAATTTATTTGGATATTTATATAACAATTTAATTTTGTTGAAACGATTAGTTGCAATTGAATCAACATATCTAATAATTTTATTGCCTTCAACTACTTCTTTTTTTACATGAATTATTAATTTAAAATGATCATAAATATCAATTAAAGTTTCTTCAAATTTTAATGCTTGGTTTGCTAGCATACACATTCTACTCATACGGTTATACATCGAATAAATATCTTTAGCATGAATTGTAGTAATTGTTGGGTGTCCACTCATTGCTCCATTTAAAATCGGAAGCATTTCTTCGCCTCTAGCTTCGCTTACTACTAAATAATCAGGATTATTTCTTAAAGCATTTTTAATTAAAGTATCAAAAGTAATCTTTTTATTATTATCTAAATTAAGCCAAGTTTGTAAGTCAATATTTTGATTAATAAAATCACTATCTAATTCGTCAACATTATCAATTACAATAACTCTTGAAGATTCCTTAAATTTAGATAAAAGATATTTTTGTAATTCTGTTTTTCCTGAACTAGTTAAGCCTCCAATAACAATGCTAAATTGATTAGTAATGTATAAGTTAATGAGTTCAAGACATTTTTTAGGAATAAATTTTCCATCATCGTGAATTCTTAAAGAATCAAAACCAATACGAATAGAAAAATTAATTGTTTTTCGTCTTTTTTTGCGACTAAAAGCATAATGAGTAGCATTAATTCTATATCTATCAACACTAATGTCTAAAATTGGGTCGACATAACTAAATTGAGAATCTGATAAATTAGCTAATTGTCTTAAAAAATCAAAAACTTCTTTTTCACTAATTTCAATACTACTTCGCATTCTTCCTTTTAAATTATCTTGATAATATATATATTCTCCATTATAAGAAATATCAGTAATATTTGGATTATCGATTAATTCTTTTAAAAATGAATTTTCAATATATTCTTTTGCTTTGTTTACTTCCATATTAACTCCATAATTTAACTATTTGAAAATCTAAATATTGATTGATTCTAAAGGTTTTATAAAATTCACAAACAAAATGTATTTGAACATTTTTTGGTTTATTTGAGGTGTCATATGCTATTGTTTGTTTATTAAAAAAATAGTAATAATAAGAAATTTGATAATGATCAACTTGATTTTTTAAATTAATATTTAAATAATTTTCGACATCTAATTCTAATGTTTCTTTACTAAAATAAGACTCTACTTTTTCATCAACTAAATTTGTAACAACGTTGTTTTTAATAATATTTAAAGGCAAGTCTTTAAAGGTGCGATTAATATAACCTCCTTTTGTTCCAATAACACTAAGGTCAATTGATACTAATCCAATAATAGAAAATATTAAAAATAACGCATTCATCATATGTAAATATCCTCTAGAGCATCAAAATTAGTTACTTGATTAAAATCTTTAGTAATTTCAACTTCGTTTTTTAAAAAATTTTCCAAGAAGCTAATTTCAAATTCAAAATATAAATTAAATAAACCACCATAATAATTATTAAATTCAAGTCCAATTGTCATTTTGTTATAGAAAGAATAATATTTTAATGGTACATAAATAACATTTTCACAAGGTAATAAATTACTTTGATAAGAACTATACATTTTATAAGTTAAAGGATTATAAAATAAATTATTTCGGTACTCAATTGAATAAAAATCATCTTCATAATTAATAAAATTTAATGCGATATATCTTTTAGATGTATCTAAAATATCAAGGGCACTACTTACATTAGCATAATAATTTATTGGATCTTTTATATAAAGGTAACCATTTTTTAAATCCTTATAACTTGCTTTTAAAACTCTTGAAGAAAAATAAAATTTATCATAATAAAAAATGTTTTTAGTATTTTTAACAAAATTAGTTAAATCAAAAACAAAGTAATAATTTTTTGAAGTAGTATTATTTAATTCATGTTTAACATAAATACGATTTTCTTTACTTGTATTTAATTCAATTTTATTAATTTTGTTTGTTAAGAAGTAAGAAATATTAAATTTATAATGAAATAATGGAAGATTAATTACTAAATTAAATTTAATAAAATCATTTAATGATGTTAATGGAATTTTAACAACTAATTCATAAATTTTATTTGTAGAAGTTATGTAGTCATTTATATTAATTTCTTTATCGTAAATTACTTCGTTATTATCTCCATCTAAATAAGTAAAAAGTAAACGATAACTAGTATTAATTGTTGCAAATTCAAATTTATATTTTACTTCATAATAATTTGATGATTTTTCAATCTTACTACTTGTATCATAAATTTTAAAATAATTTAAATTATTAAAAGTTTCTTCTTCATAAAAAAGTTGACTTTGTTCAATGTTGGAACTAGCTGAACTAATTAATAAAAAAGTTGCTGGTAATAATAACATAATGTTTGCTAAATTTAATTTCTTCCTCATACACTTACAAGACGTTTAAAAAAATAAATGTTGGGGGGTTATTTTTAAATATTTTTTGTTTTATAATAAATTTATGATTATTTTAGTCGGTGCCAGTGCTAGTGGAAAAACAGAAATTTGTAAGGCTTTATGCTATAAATATGGTTTTAAAAAGTTTGTAACAACTACTACTAGAGAACAAAGAAGTAATGAAATAAATGGAGTTGATTATTTTTTTATCTCCAAAGATGAATTTTTAAATAAAATTTCTCAAGATCGTTTTATTGAGTATGTTCAATATAATGGGAATTATTATGGAACAGAAAAAAATCAAATTGATGATAAAACAGTATTAATTGTTGAACCTTCAGGTTTAAAAGCATTTAATAAATTAAATGATGAACATATTGTTTCTTTTTTATTAATTGCACGTAAAAGTGTCCGTAAAGAACGTATGATTTTCCGAGGTGATGATCTTTCACAAATTGAAGAACGTTTAAAAGTTGATGATTTTAATTTTAATAGGAAGAACGTTGGAAAAGTTGATTTTATTATTCCTAGTGATGATAGCGGAATCTTAGAATTAGCAGAAAAAATTAATCAATTGTATCAAGAAAAAATAAATGAGGATTAATCATCCTCATTTTTATTTACTTTAATTTTAATTTTTAAAACTGTGTTATGTTCATCAACAGCGAGTATTTTCATATCTAGATTTTTAAATTTAATTTCATCATTTACTTTAGCAAAGTTATCATCTAATAATTCAATACAATACCCACCAATTGTTACATATTCAGTGTTAATTTTTTCATAATCAATATCAAATAAATCACAAAAATCTTCTAAATTCATATTGCCATTAACAATATAATTTCCATTTTTAAGCTTAATGTAAGGTTCATTTTTCTCATCACTTTCATCCCAAATTTCCCCAACAATTTCTTCTAAAATATCTTCCATTGTGACAATTCCTTCTACTCCGCCATATTCATCATAAATAACTGCAAAATGATTATGAGTAGCTTTAAATTTAGTTAAAATGGTATTAATTTCTGTTGAACGTGGGAATCTAAGTGGTTCAATTAATATAGAATCTAAATTAAATGGTTTATTTTCTAATTTTCTTCTAACTAAAGTTTTAGTTAAAACATATCCAATAATATTATCAATTGAATCTTTATAAACAGGAATACGGCTAAAATTAAATAATTCTTCATTTTCAAAATATAATTCTTCTTCATCATCATCTATATTAATAGCCATGATATTTACTCTTGGAGTCATGATTTCATAAGCTTCAGTTGAAGCATAATCAATCGTTCCTTTTAAAATTTCTGCTTGGTTGACATCAATTATTTTTTCTTCATTTAAACTATCAACCATTTCTTCTAATTCTTTATCAGTTAATTTAATATCACGTACATTTTTTGTAATTGGATAAGAAATAGTTTTCCCTAATCCTGAAAAAATAAAGACAAACGGAAAGAAAATAATACTAAAAAACTTAGTAAAATAAGCAAATAATAAACTGGCTCTAAAAGTTTTTGATTTAACTATGGATTTAGGTACAATTTCTCCACAAATTAATAAAATTACTAAAACTAGTAAACTTCCTAAAGTTGTTGCAACGCTTTGTGTTAAATTTAAGACATTAGAATTAACTAATTGAATTAAAAAGATAGTCATAATAGATGTTAAACCAATATTAACTAAGTTATTACCTAATAATAAGGTTGCAATTGTCATTTCATAATTTTTTGTTAAATCTAAAGCTAATTTTGCTACTTTAGAATTTTTCTCTTTAATATAATTTTCAAGTCGAACTGTACTAACAGCACTATAAGCCATATCTGCACTAGAAAAGCACATAGAGAAAAATACTAAAATGATCATTACAATAATATATAAAGCAATCATTATCTTCCCTCCATATTCTTATCTAATAAATTAATTTTATTTTCATCGATATCACCAACAAGTTCTTCGAGGATATCTTCCATCGTAATCATTCCAATAACCTTATTTTCATCATTTTTAACAATCGCAATATGTGTTTTTTGTTCATTAAAACCTTTAAAAATATCTTCAATTTTACTATTTTGATTAACAAAATAAGGTTCTTGTAAAATTGAAGCAATATTTAAATGATTATCTTTCATATATTCTTTAAAATATTCACGGACAGTTAAAATTCCAACAATGTTATCACTATTATTTTCATAAATTGGAATTCTTGAAAACTTTGTATTTAAAATGATTTTATTAACTTTATCAATAGTTAAATTTTTAATATTAATTTCAACAATATCTTCTTTTTTAGTTAAAACTTGATTGACACTAATCTTATCAAAATAGAAGGTTTTATTTAAAATTTTATTTTCTTCTTTTTCTAAAATTCCATTAATAGTAACTTCATTTGCGGCTTCTTGGAATTCTTCTGTAGTAATTTTAGCTTCATCTTTAATTCGAAATAATTTCTTTAAAAGATATAATAATCCTTTAAAAAATAAAACAATTGGATAAAAAATAATATAAAAGAAAAAGATTATAAATGATAAAAATATTGCCATTCGGTTTGGAATTGCTTTAGAAATAAATTTAGGAAGCATATCTCCTAACTCAAAAACAATAAAAGTCATCACGACTGTCGAAATTATTGAGATTGTGTCAGGACTTGGAATATATTTACTTAATAAATCCAAAAATAAAATTGTTGAAATAGAAGAAATGACAACTGCCATCAAGTTGTTTCCAATTAAACCCGCAATTAAAAAATCGTCATATTTGTTAATAATATAACTAACAAGTTTCCCATAAAATTTTCCTTCTTGGGCTTTTACTTTGAAATGAAATCTATTACAACAACTAAAGGCGTTTTCGCTTGCACTAAATAAAAATGATCCTATTAAACAAATAAATATTAACGTCCACTGCAACGGTTCAGGCATATCCATTAAAAAACTCCTTTGTAATAATGATAATATTTTAAATTAGTTGTATAAAAAATCAATCTTTACTTATTTAAAACTCTTCACAAATGATTTTATTTTCTTTTAAGGATTGTTTTACATTAATAATTCTTTGATTACTGCTACCTCTGAACCTTAAGGAAATATCTTTCTTAGTAATATCAAATTTTCCATCTACTAAATAGTCGATTTTTTCTAAAAAAGCCTGCAAATCTTTATTATTTTTTGAAATTTCTAAAAGTTCTTCAAATGTAAAACCAGTATATACAAAGATATTTAAAGGAGTGTTTTCAAATAGTTTTACTAACTCTAAAGCACCTTTAACTTGATAAATTGGATCTCCTCCACTTAAAGTTATTCCATCAAGTAAAGGATTTTTCATCGCTGCATTATAAATATCTTCAACATCACAATAATGCCCACCATTAAAATCCCATGTTTCCTTATTAAAGCATCCTTCACATCCATGACTACATCCTTGAAAGAAAACAGTCATTCTAATTCCTGGCCCATCAACAATGGAATCATCTATAACACTAGCAATTTTTATTTTATATCCCATATTTATAAATTATCTTTAGTTTGATGTTTTACACGGTCATTAACTTCTTCAAGTTTAGCATCATTAAATCTATCAAGAGTACCAACTAAATAACCGGTAATTCTTCTTATTCTTTCAAATTTAACATTACCTTCCTTACGACCGCATTTTGGACAAACTTCATCAATAATGCCATTATATCCACAAACTGGATCTCTATCGACAGGGTGATTAATTGAACCATAACCTACACCATTATCGTGCATACATCTAATGATTTTTTCAAAAGCTTGCTCGTTTTTAGCAACATCTCCATCTACTTCTACATAAGTAATATGACCACCATTAGTTAAAGCATTATATGGTCCTTCTCTTTTAATTTTGTCATAAATTCCTATCTTATAATAAACTGGAATGTGGAAGGAATTAGTATAGTAATCACGGTCTGTAATTCCAGGAATTACTCCATATTTAACTTTATCAATCTTAACAAATCTACCACTTAATCCTTCAGCTGGGGTAGCAATTAAACTGAAGTTTAATTTATATTTTTCAGTGTATTCATCAGTCTTTTCTCTCATATGACCAACAATTTGAAGTCCAAGTTCTTGAGCTTCATCACTTTCACCATGGTGTTTGCCAATTAAAGCTTTAAGACATTCAGCTAAACCAATAAATCCAATAGTTAAAGTACCATGTCTAATAACTTCAGCAACTGAATCATTCCAATTTAATTTATCACTATCAAGCCAGACATGTTGTCCCATTAAGAATGGGAAATTATATACTTTCTTTTGACATTGAATATTAAATCTTTCAAGTAATTGATCCTTTACTAAATCCATTTCTTCATCTAATTCTTTATAAAATCCCTTAAGATCACCATTTTTATGTTTAATTCCTAAACGTGGTAAATTAATTGAAGTAAAACTTAAATTACCTCTACCAGTAGTAATTTCTTTGGTTTTATCAACATTAGCCATAACTCTAGTACGGCAACCCATATAACTAACTTCGCTCTTATAATCACCAGGTTTATAGTATTGTTTGTTATAAGGAGCGTCTAAGAATGAGAAATTAGGGAATAATCTAGCTCCACTAACTTTAATAGCTTTTTTAAATAAATCATAGTTAGGATCTTCTTTGTTGTAACTTACTCCTTCTTTAAGTTTAAAAATTTGAATTGGGAAAATAGGAGTTTCACCATCACCAAGTCCATCTAAAGTAGCATCTAAAAGACAATCAATAACCATTCTTCCTTCATTACTAGTATCTGTACCATAATTTAAGCTGGAAAATGGAACTTGTGCTCCTGCTCTACTATGCATTGTATTTAAATTATGTATTAATGCTTCCATAGCTTGGAAGGTTTCTTGACGAGTTTCTTTATATGAATATTCAATAATTTTTTCGACATATTGATCACTATTATCTAAGTGATATTTATTTTTAATAACTTCTTTTAAAGCATCATTAAAAGTTTCATCGAGCATACGGCATTCTTTTTTAGATAAATCTTCTGCTTCTTTAACAAGGGCTTTTGCTTCATCTTTGCAAATATGATCAACGAATAAGCCTAAAACAATTTGGATATTTCTAACAATAGCCTTTTTATAAGTTTTAATAACTCCAGGTGCCATTCCATAATCAAAATTAGGAATAGATTGACCACCATGTTGATCGTTTTGATTAGCTTGAATAGCAATACAAGCTAATGAAGCATAGCTTCTAATTGATTGTGGTTCTCTTAAAAAACCATGTCCTGTAGAAAATCCATTTTTAAATAATTCTAAAATATCAATTTGACAACAAGTTAAAGTTAAAGTGTAAAAATCCATATCATGAATATGAATATCACCTTCACGATGTGCTTTAGCAAAGCGAGGATCAATTACATTTGATAAATAAAACTCTTTTGCAGCTTCGCTTCCATATCTAAGCATACAACCCATTGCTGTATCACCATCAATATTAGCGTTTTCTCTTTTAACATCATTATCTTTAGCATCTTTAAAAGTAATATCACGTAAGGTATACATTAAGTTTGTACGTGATTCTCTAAATCTAGTTCTTTCTGCTCTATATAAAATAAAAGCTTTAGCTACTTCAGCTTCATTATGTTTAATTAATACTTGTTCAATAGTATCTTGAATATCTTCAACTTTTGGAATGGTATGTCCAAATTTTTCATCAAGAACTTGTTCAACTTCATTTGTAATTTCATCGATTAATTCAGGGTTTTCTTGATTTAAAGAATCAAAAGCCTTTGATATTGCTAAAAAGATTTTCTTCTTATTAAATCTTACTTTTCTGCCATCTCTTTTAATAACTTTTTCCATATAATACTCCCTCAAAAAATGTTTGTGTTTTTAAATTATCATATGTAAATAGAAAAAAATTAAAATAATCAAAAAAGTAAAAAAAATTGTTAATTTAGTAATTATTTAGTGGATTAATTTCTTATGACTTTATGACACCTTCTGCAACGAGGTTCATAGGACTCATTTGCCCCTACTAAAACAACTGGATCATTTTCATTTGGAATCTTTCCATCAACTAATCTTTGAGTCATTGTGGCTTCACGCCCACAAACTGCACATATAGCAGTTAATTTAGTTATAAATTCAGCTTTAGCTAATAATTTTGCAGTAATTAAAAATGGTTCACCTTTAAAATCGCAATCAAGTCCAGCGCAAATTACTCTAATTCCACGATTTGCAAGTAAATCAATGATACTAATAATGTCTTCATCAAAAAATTGTACTTCATCAATGCAAACAACTTCTAAATCATGAGTAATGTATTTTAAAATTTCAGTTGATTTTTCAATCGGAATTGAAGATTCTTTTCGCTTTTGATGACTTACAACATCTGTTTCGCTATAGCGATTATCAAGTTTTGGTTTAAAAACAATAAATTTCTTTTTAGCGTATTTTAAGCGATTAATTCTACGAATTAATTCCTCACTTTTACCAGCAAACATTGGTCCAGTAATTACTTCAATTGTTCCTATATTAATATCATCATGTCCCATAAATCTTACCTCACAAAAAAAGTGCTAACTTTATTATATGTTAGCACTTTAATTTCAACTAAAGAAATAGTCTATTTATTTATTTTTGTTTTTTGCAATAGCTGCTTCGACTTTCTTTTCGTTTTCTAATTCGGTAATTATCTCTTTTGTATAATCAAGTTTTTCAAAATCTGGATTAACTTCCAAATTATCTTGTCTCATACAAGTAGCAATTAACTCATTAGCTCTTCTTAAGGATAATTCACTTCTTACTTTAAAGGATAAAGGAATATCTTTATAAGCGTCTTTATTAGAAACATCTTGGACAGGGAGAGCAGTTGATTGGAAATCCTTAGGATTTAAAGCAAGGTATAATTTTAATGATTCACCACTACAAGTAATCTTAGCATAAGTTTTCTTATGTAATCTAAAAGTATCACCTGTATTAGAAAGTCTATTCTTTAAGCCATAACTCATTAATAAACCTTTAATAGCATTGTAATTATCTTTTAATAATTGATCACCTTCAGCAATTCTTTCTAAGAAATTAAGACGAATGATTTCACCTTTAACGACTTCGGTTTCTTGTCCACGTTTAACAGGTTGTTTTTTAACAATTGGTTGGACTTTTGCAGGCTTTTCTTCTACAACAACAGGTTTTTCTTCAACAACTGGTTGTTCAACTTTAACTTCTTTGATAACCTCAACTGGAACTTCCTTAACAACTTCAACAGGTACTTCCTTAACTACTTCGACTGGAACTTCTTTAGTAACAACTTTATGAATTACTTTAGATTTTGGTTTAGGTAAATCTTTTAAAGCATTAAGAATTTCACTACTAACTAAGTCACGAATTTCTTCTTCAGATAATTCTTCTTCGACAGGTTTTTCTGTTTCAACTTTAGCTGGCATTGCTACTACTAATGGAGTAGTGAGTTCAACTCTTGTTTCAGGAACATTAACTGGAGCGACAACTTCAGGAGTTTTTTCAACGACAGGTTGAGATTGAATTTCTTTATAGCCGACAGTTTCGTCGATTGTTAATTCAGGCTCTTTTTCAACTTTTTCAGCTGGTTTTTCTTCTTTTTGAGGTTTACTTAATTCAGTTTCTAAAAAGGTTTCAACCTCATGTTTTAATAAACCTTTTAGTTCGTCGAGATCAATATATTCCAATTCTTCGCCATCGGCATTTTGGTACTTGACCTCGACTTCCTCAGGCGAATCATCTTTTTTTAGTTCGGATAATAACTCCCTTACATCTTCCTTAGTTAAAGGTTTCTCTCCTTGAGGAGCTTGTGGAGGACAGCACCACCATGGATATGGAGGATAATATCCACCACAACATGGATTCATTGGTTTTTGATTGCAACATTCTTTATTTGTATATTCTGAAGCAACTGGAGCTGGACCACATGGTTTATCGTTTGCATTATTTACTCTTGCAAAAGCAGAGTCAGTTCCATAACTATTAATATATTGAACAATTAATGGTGAGGAATTACCAACAGTATTAATATTGTTTGTATTTGGAGCACCAATTACACCAGGATTGTTATTTCCTTCATAAGTTAAAGCATCAACTGGATTTTCTCCGTTAACAACTAAATCATAATACTTATTGTATCTATTAACGTAAACGAATGTTTTAATTAAGATTACAAAACTTGAAACATAAGTCAATAATAATCCAATTAATAATAAGTAAATGAAAATGCTAATATAAACACCAACACCTGTATTTTTAAATACTAACCATGGTAAAAGTGCTTTTGCAGCATTTATAAAGCTCTTATGACCTAAAACTACATAAATTCCATAGCCAGTAAGCCATACAGTAATTACTCCGACTAAAACAGTGAAAAGTAACCACCATAATGTTTTCTTATTTTTTGATTTAACGTATACGACAATTTGAGCAACAAGAACTACTAAAATTACTGCCAAAACAACAACAGTTATAATGAAGTAATTGAGTTTTGTTAAGTCAATTAATGACGTATAAAATGTTTTAAAACCTTGGATTAATGAATCTAAAATTGAAAGTGGAGTAACTACATAATGAACATCACCCGCTTTTAAAATGTTTAAACCTTCAGTTGTGAATGCAAAGAATCCACTAACGAAGACAAAAACTAATCCTAGAATCCAACAAAATACCCAAGCACCAAATTTTGTTCTTTTCATATTCTTATCCCCTTATTCATCGTCAGACTCATCTTCGTTGACATCGGTTGTAATGTTACTGACATAGTCTTTAACTTCAACTCTATCGACTTGTTCAAGTCCGTGTTTATCCATCATTTCAGTAATTAATTGTTCAGCTCTTCTTAAAGATAATCCACTCTTAACTTTAAATACTAATGGAATATCTTTATAGATTGCTTTACTTGAAGCATCTTTTATTGGTAAAGTACTATTTTTGTAATCAGCTGGATCTAAAGCTAAATATAACTTTAAGGAGTTTCCAGCAACAGTAATCTTACAATAATTAACTTTATGTAATCTAAAGGCATCTCCACCATTACTGACTCTATTTTTTAATCCATAACTTAATAATAATGATTTAATGTGATTATATGCATCTTTTAAATCATCATCAGCATTTTTAATTCTAGTAGCAAAAGAAATTCGTTCAATTTTTGCTGGAGCAGCTTTTGGTTCTTCGACTGATTCATCAACTGTTTGAACTGGTTCAGTTTCAACTTTTTTTGCTTCAACTACATTAGCTTCTTCAAGAGTAACAACTTCTTCAGGAGCAGATTCGACAGCTTCTTCTTTTTGAGTTGGAACTGTTTCATCAACTACTTGAGGTTCTTCCTTGACAGGTTGTGGTTCAACTTTTGGTTCTTCTTTAACAACTTCTTTAGGAACTTCGACAACCTTTTCGACAACTACTGGAACTTCTTTGACTTCTTCAACGACCTCTTCTTCAGGTTCTTCAGCTTTTAAACTAGCAATTGCTTTAGCAAGTTCTTCACGAACTATTTCTCTAATTTCTTCTTTTTTCAAAGCAGGTTTTCTAGTTTCAGGCTTAACTTCCTCATTAAGTTCTTTAATTGGTTCAGGTATTGAAATAATTATTGGAGTAGGAATTAATGGTTTTTCATTATTTTCTTCAACACTATCAGCAACACTTACTTTAACATTTGGTTTTTCTTCTACTTTTTCAACTTCGTGAACTATAGGGCGGCGTAAAGCCTCTTCTCTTTCACGAGCATCTAATTCTTCTTTTAATGCACGTCTAATATCTTCTTTAGTTAAAGGTTTAACTTCAACTTGTTGACGAGGATATTCTGTAGGTCTTTCAATGACTGGTTCAGGATTATTTTTAAAAGTATCATATCTTTTAACAACGAGAACAACCTTTTTAGTTTTCTTAACTTCAGGAGCAAGAGCTTTTTCTTCAACTTTTGCAGGTTCTTCTTGTTTAACAGGTAATTCAGTTTTTTCTTCAACAACTTTAACTTTTCTTTCAGCATGACAAATTCTATGCATAACAACGACAAATAAAGCTAATGTTGAAACTAAAACTAAAACGGCACCAACGACCATTACATAAACTAAAATTGCAGCAACAACATTAATTTTGAATTTAAGTAATTCTAAGAATGGTCCTCCTGCACCTCTTAAGACTTGATGTAAAATGTTAACACCGCCATAAAGAGCAAATCTTTCAAAAACGAAGCAAACTAAATATAATCCAACAAAGTCAGCAACTAACATAAGGACTAAATGTCCAACATATTTTGCTGTACGTTTGACTATACTTGCTACAACAACAGCGATTAAAGCAATAATGCCTAATCCTAAAACAACGTACATGGTACCTTGACGATATTGATAGCCAGTAAAATCAAACTTGAATAAAATATCAAAGCTGTTTTTCATTGGATCAAACAAAGTGTTCCATGTGACCGGTGCGAATAGGTCTGCTTGGTTCGAGTATAAACTAGCTAAATTTTCAACTTGGCTGAATAAGAATCCAACAATAGTTAAAACTAATCCAACTAGAACAAGAACAGTCCGTACTAATACGCCCTTTTTCTTTTTCATGTTTTAACCCTCCCTTATATTAAATTAAAATTAAAACCTTTCTTTAAATTCAAATAATAGTCACTGCATAATTTCACATTTTCTAAATATAAACCTTGCAGATTGCCACTATTTAAACTAGAACTCGTATTAGATGTTGCTTTATCAAGAACATCTAAAAATGTATTTGATAAGATCTTTAGCGAATCATATAGAGTGTATTCGCATCCATCTATTTCAAACTTGAACATGTTAACTGGAGGAAATCCAAAAGCACTTGAAATATTAATTAATGCTGTAAGGATAACCGAACTTTCAAGATTTAATACATTATGAATTACATCAAATAATGATTTCATACTTTCCGTATCAAACGATTCATTAAGTGAAACTAATTTTTCATATATATCAGGAATAATCTCATAAATAGCACTTACTGGTGTAAAAACTAATAACATTGCATAAACAACTAAAATTCCTTGAATTAAACTAATTATAGCACCTAAGAAACGTGATAACATTCCTGGAACACGGAATCCGGATGGTCTTTTACGAACAAGAAATCTAAATAATGGATAATACAATATCATCGTTACTAACCAAGTAGTCAAATAAGATATTAAAAGTGCAACGTTAAATAAAGCATATTTACAAAAAGTTTCACAGGTCATTTTTAAAAAAACACCACTTAAACTAGAATCAAAGTTTTGTAAAACGACAAATAAGTCTTCAAGACTAAGGACTCGTATAACCATATCATCAGGTAAAGTAACAACGATTCCTTGGCCATTAGTCACATCATAAATAAGTGAATATCTCAAATAATCAAGAGCTGTTGATTTTAAAATTATGTATGAAATAACGCAAATTGTTACCATTAATACGATACTTAAGCACTTTTTAATAAGGCCTTTCCAAAAACCCCGCAAAATAGCTAAAAAGAGAAAAACCGCAATACTGATATCAATTATTGTCCCCATATTTAATATTTTATATTATTTAATAAAAAAATAAATGCTTTTTTGAGCATTTTTTAAAAAAATGTTTAACTTTTAAGGGTTTTTTATTCTTTTTTGAGAATTTTACTTGAAAAAGCAAATAGTCCCCAAAAAATTAAAGAACCAGCAATATTTCCAAGTATTGAAATTAATAGTGAACTAAAAACATATCCACCAACCCCTGTTGGAACATATTTCATTAACGCAATAAAATAAAAACAGTTAGCTACACTATGTTCTGCACCAATTAAAACCATGGTACCAATTGCAAAGACAATACCAATAATTTTACTAACTGGCGAATTAAACTTTTTAAAGGCTTCAACTGCTAAAAACACGCAAATCCCAGCTAAAATTGATCTTAAAAAGAGCATCCAACCATTATAACTACTCGTGTTAGTAACGATTTTTGCATTAATAAAATTAGCTAAAGCTTCACCATTAAGAGTGTTTGTATACATAAATATTAAGCCAATCAAAGTTGCACCAATCATGTTTCCAACAATCATTAACAAAATATTTAATGAATAATCTAATTTATTTTCAAAAATATAACCAACCTTGCCTGTAAAAAGATTACAAGATAAAAAACAAACAAATGTTAACCCTGCACAGAAAAAAATCGCCCCTGCTACTGGATTGTTATATTTAATTACACAAAATAAATTTGTAAAACCGCCTAAACCAATTAAAAATCCAGCTAATACACTTAACGATAAACAAGATAATACTTTTCTCATATAGTAAATATATTATTACACAATCGTTTTTATTGCATTTAAAAATTAAAAGTTTTATAAAATAGTTATGAAATTACAACTTAATAAAAACGAAACCTTAGTTAATTTTGGAAACTCTATTTTAAAATATTATGAATGTCATAATTTTAATAATTCATTTACTAAATTAGATGAAATTTTAAATAAACATCAAAATAAAAAAGTTTGTTTAATTTTACTTGATGGATTTGGAAAAAATATTATTGAAAAATATAAAGAAGAATGTCCTTTTTTATATTCACATTCGACTTTAACTTTTGAATCAGTTTTTCCTCCAACTACAGTTGCAGCAACTAACGCCTTGCTACTAGCAAAATATCCATGTGAAACAAACTATTTAGGTTGGACACAATATTTTAAAGACCTTGATATGCTTATTGATATATTTCCAAGTATAAACACATTAACTAGTGAAAAAATTAATCCTCCTATTACTTCCAGTGTTTTAGCTAATAAAAATATTATTGATTTAATTAATGAAAATAAAAAATATAAAGCTAGTCAGTTTATGGGTTTTAATTTTAAAAATGGCGATGAATATAATTTGGAAGCTTTATTTGAAGTTGCAAGTTCACACTTAAAAGAAAATGATTTCGTTTATATTTATTCAAGTGAACCTGATCATACAATGCATGATTTTGGTATTAATCACGAAAATGTAAAAACTAAAATTAAAATAATCGATAATCTTTTAAACAAAATAATTTTAGAACATCCAGAATATTTATTTTTAGTTATAGCTGACCATGGGATGGTAAATACTTCTCCTATTAATATTAATGATTATCCTGAATTTAAAGAATCAATTGTTCACGAAATTCCAATAATTGAGCCTAGATTTGCAGGGTTTTTTGTTAAAAACGAAGAAAAATTCAATCAAGCATATGAAAAATATTTTAAAGATAAGTTTATTAAATTATCTAAAAATGAAGTTTTAAAAAATAATATTTTTGGTCATAGTAAAAATTATAAAAAAGAGTTTTTAGAAAATTTATGTGATTATTATTTAGTAAGTAAAAAAGAATATGCATTTACTAAATTTAACTTTTATTTACTTGGTAACCATGCAGGAGGAACAAAAGAAGAGCTTGAAATTAACTTAAGTGTCTTCAATAACTAATATGAAAAAATCTCGCATACACTCTTTTAAAGAAATTGACAAAATGACAAAAGAAAACCTTGAACGTTTTCGTAACGACAACTTTTTAAAAAACTATTATGAAACTGATACTGATGCTTATATTGTTGTAACAGTTACTAAAGAAAATATTTATGATCAATATAGTAAAAATTCTTTAATTAATAATGACTTTTTTGATTACTTAGATGAACTTTATAAATTTGCTAATAAATCAAAGAAATTAAACATTGTTTTTGATTTCGATGAAAGTTTTTCTGAGCAAGAAAAAGATAATGTTATAAGTTTAGTGAAAGTAAATTATTCATTACGTTATTACGAAAAAAGAACTAGAATGAAATCTCTAGCAATTATTTCTTTAATTTTATTATTAATTGGATGCATAATTCTTGCTACTTATGCTACTTTAGAACATTTCCAAGTTAACTATATTGTTAGTGAAGTAATTTCAATATTCTCATGGGTCTTTATTTGGGAAGCAGCTGATTTATATTTCTTTGCTCGAAGAGAACTTAAAATTGATTGCTTAAAAATAAATGATTTATATTTAGCTAATTACATAAAAAAATCCGCTGAATGATTGAAGTGAACCCCAAAATGGACACACTTCAAAAAAGCCAAAAGACAGGAATCGT
>ERZ779737.70-NODE-70-length-101432-cov-6.755349_pt1 | contig 101432 bp, 106 predicted proteins | sample MGYA00511889_ERZ779737 | MGnify/ENA primary metagenome ERZ779737 (study PRJEB29588, sample SAMEA2163575) | human gut metagenome | biome: human gut; feature: human-associated habitat; material: faeces | place: Denmark | collected 2008/2010 ...
TAATCAATTATACATATTGTATTATTAATTATCGGAATACATTACATTTTATAGGAGGTTTCAGACAATGAAAGTTGGAGTTATTGGCGCAGGTACAATGGGATCAGGTATTGCTCAGGCATTCGCACAGACAGAAGGATACGAAGTATACTTATGTGATATTAACGATGAATTTGCTGCGAACGGTAAAAAGAAAATCGCTAAAGGATTTGAAAAGAGAGTAGCAAGAGGAAAAATGGATCAGGCTAAAGCTGATGCAATCCTTGCTAAAATTACCACAGGTACAAAAGATATTTGTACAGATGCTGATTTAGTAGTAGAAGCAGCTCTTGAAGTTATGGAAGTTAAACAGCAGACATTTAAAGAATTACAGGATATCGTTCCTGCAACATGTATGTTTGCAACAAATACATCTTCTTTATCTATTACACAGATTGGTGCAGGACTTGACAGACCAGTTATCGGAATGCATTTCTTCAACCCAGCTCCAGTTATGAAATTAATTGAAGTTATCGCTGGTCTTAATACACCAGATGAAATGGTTGAAAAATTTATTCAAAATTGGAATTCAGTAGTCAAACCTAATGATGAAGTATATCATCTTGGAGATGTTATGCTTAATGATACGGAAAAGGGTATTGAAGCACTTAAAAAACTAAATGGAAAAATTCATATTATTCGCGGTAACCATGATACAGATCAAAGGGCAGCCGCCTATTTGGAGTGTCCTAATGTTATTGATGTTCAATGGGCAACAATGATAAAATATAAAAGAAGAATGTTTTATCTTACTCATTTCTATGCTGTTGCGAAAACACCTATGGATGGAGAAAATAAACAAGGCATTATTGTTCTTCATGGTCATACTCATCAGACTACCAACTTTACAAATGACAATTATTTTGTCTACCATGTAGGAGTGGATTCTCATAATTTTTTCCCTGTGTCTATTGAAGAAATTATTGAGGATATTGGGAAGAAAAAACAAGAATATAATCTTAGAAAGGAGAAATAAAAATGATAAAATTAGCACAAGCAGATTTTGAAGATGGTTTTTCTTGCGTGTCTATTGATACAGATTGCGGAAAGTTTTCTGGTGTAGCAAATGTTCACCCAGAAGATGCAGATATTCAATCTAGTTTTATAGGATGTGAAATTGCTGAATATAGAGCCACTATTGCTTATTTTAAAGAAAAATTAAAAAGATTAAATATAGAAATTAAAACATTAGAAAATCTAAGAAATGATTTTATAAAAACATATAAAGAACAATATCACGAATGTACATTGTTAGAAAAAAGATTAAAACAAAAGCAAGAATTAAAAAAAGAATATAAGAAAAATATTCAATCTTTAAAAGATATAATTAAAAATAAAGTAGAAAATAGAATTATTATAGTTAATAAAATAAAAGAAAAATCAAATAAAGAAGAAAAATAATCTTTATTTGATTTTTTCTTTGTTTAATGTTATAATTTATATAAAAAGGAGGAGTTTTTATGATTAATATTTATTGCGATGGTTCTAGTAAAGGTAATCCTGGAATTGGAGGTTTTGGTATTGCCGTAATAGAAAATAATATTTATGTAGATATTTATAGTAAACAGTATGAAAATATTACTAACAATCAAGCAGAATTAAAAGCGTTATTATTTGCTCTTGGTTTAGCAACTACTAAATATAATTTAGATAAAGTTACAATTTATTCTGATTCGGCGTATACAGTTAATTTATTTAATAATTGGATTTTTATGTGGGCTCAAAATGGCTGGTTAACCGCAAATAAAGAACCTATAAAAAATAAAGAGTTAGTTTTACAATTATATGATTTTGCAAAAAAAGAATTTCCTAATTTTTATGTTACAAAAATTTCAGGACACAATGGCGTTATAGGGAATGAGCTGGCGGATGCTGCCGCAACATTTAATCAGGCAAAATTAGAAAAGATTTTTTTAGAAAATAAAGATATAATCGTAAAAGGAAAAGTATTTGAAAATTTCTAAAAAATATGATATAATAAACATGAAAAAAATGAGAAAGGAGAAATTTATGGATAATAAATTATATAATAAAGACTCAATTGAATCTCTTTCTCCATTAGAATTTACAAGACTAAAACCAGGTGTTTATGCAGGTGATACTACATATTCCACCCAATTATTAGTTGAAATAGTTTCTAATGCAGTAGACGAGTTTAGATTGGGACATGGTAAAGCAATAGATATTTTAATAAATAATGAAGATAATAATACAAATATTATAGTTCATGATTATGGACAAGGATTTTTAGTTAATGAAATGCGTGAAGATGGAAAATCTGTACTTGAAGCTGCATTCAGTGTTTTAAATACTTCAGGAAAATATCGTTCAGATGGAACTTATGAAGGAACATCTTTAGGTTCTTTTGGTATAGGTTCTAAAATTACAACTTTCCTATCTCATAAATTAAAAGTAACCACTAATAGAGATGGAAAAAGTGAAACTGTATATTTTAAAGAAGGTGTATTTGAAAAAAGAGAAACTGGTGTTATTGATAGCGGAATAAGCGGAACAACAGTAGAATGGACTCCAAGTGAAGAATTCTTTACTCATACATCAGTAGAAGAAAATAAAATTAAATCATTATTAAATACTATTAGTTGTTTATGTCCTGGCTTGCATATAAATTGTAATATCAATGGAGAACAATTTAATTATTATTCTGAACATGGATTAAATGATTTAGTTGATGAAGCTGTAAAAGGAAAAGAAATAATAACAAATAGATTTAATATGCAATATAATGAGGGAAAAGAAAAGTTAGATATGGTATTAACTTATACTTCTAATTATTCACTTACTCTTGTACCTTATGTTAATACAGGTTTAACAGAGAAAGGACCTCATATAACTCAAATTAAAACAATTATAACAAGAGAATTTAATAAATTTTTTAGAGATAAGAAATGGTTAAAAGATAAAGATGAAAATTTAACTGGAGATGATATTCAAGAGGGAATGTATATAGTATTTAATATGACTGCCCCTAATGTTGCGTATGATGCCCAAGTTAAATCAACAGTAACAAAATTAGATATGTCTAACTTTGCATCTATTATTGCGACTAATCTTCAATATTGGCTAGCTTCTAACGAAAAAGAAATAAAAACTATCTTTGATAAAGCGGCAGCCGCTAGAAAAGCAAGAGAAGCAGCAAAGAATGCAAGAGAAAGAGTTAGAGAAACTAATAAGAAAAAAGAAAAAGTATTAAAATTTGATAGCAAATTAGCAGACTGTTTCAGTAAAGATAGAAGTAAATGTGAAATATATATTACAGAGGGAGATTCTGCAAGCGGAAATTTAAAAACTGCTCGTGATAATGAATTTCAAGCAGTTATGCCTGTTCGTGGAAAAATCTTAAATACTCAAAAAGCAACTTTAGATAAAATCCAAAAAAATGCAGAAATTATGACAATGATAGATGCTTTTGGATTAACTATTGATACAAAAAGTATGAAAGTTACATATGAACCTGAAGATTTAAGATATGGTAAGATAATTATAATGTCAGATGCGGATGTTGATGGTGCTCATATTAAAAACTTATTTTATACTTTTATATGGAACTTCTGTCCACAATTAATTATTGATGGATATGTATATGCTGGTGTTCCACCATTATATAAAGTAACAATAGGAAAAGAATATAAATATATTAAAAATGATGAAGAATTGGAAAAATTTAAAGCAGCTAACCCTGGAAAGAAATTTCAAGTAAACAGAATGAAAGGGTAAGAGATAGTCTGGCCCTTAGGCACTTTACCACTAATCAGTGGGGTTGCGGAATTCCGCAGCTAACGAGGTAGTCTTATTAAAATATATAAAAATGGACACTTCAGGAAAATCTGAAATGTTAAAATTTTATATAATAATAGAAAGATAAGATAATCTCGTGGGAAAATACTACGATATTATCTCAAAAAAGGAGATAATAAAATGATAGGAATATATAAAATAACAAATAAAATAAATAATAATAGTTATATTGGTTTATCTACTCACATTGAAGATAGATGGAAATATCATAGAGATCCATATAATTGGAATAGAGAATCAAATAAATTATTATATAAAGCGATAATAAAATATGGAATTGATAATTTTGAATTTGAAGTTCTTGAGGAATGTACTTCCGCAGAATTAAGTGAAAAAGAAAAATTCTATATAAATAAATATGATACATATAAAAATGGTTATAATATGACTGCTGGTGGAGAAGATAATCAAGGCGAAAGTCATCCATCTCATAAATTAACTGAGTCAGATGTTTTAGATATTAGAATTAGATATGACAATCTAGAACGTAGACAAGAGGTTTATGAATTGTATAAAGATAGAATTGGGGAAAGCGGTTTTAGCAAAATTTGGAAAGGTGAAACTTGGAAAACAATTAAAATGGAAGTTTATACCGATGCAAATAAAGAATATCATTTACATGATACCGCAAATAAAGGTTCTAAAAATGGCAGAGCAAAGATAACCGAAGAAGATGTAAAAAATATTAGATTAAGAAGAAAAAATGGAGAAGCTCTTAAAGATGTTTATGAAGATTATAAAGAAAAACTAACAAAAGGTAGTTTTACAAACATCTGGAGTTATCAAAATTGGAAAAATATCGTAGTATAACCTGTATCGACTATCCCCGTTGCTGGGGAGTAGGGTTGTTATTGATACACAACTCGAAACGGTGCCCTCCAATGACCGCAGTTAATCATTCGCGCGAGGAGAAGAAATAGTCAGTACCTTTGGTGACAAAGGATAAATACGTAGGAGAAATGTCAGTAGAGGAAACAGAACAAACTTTAACAGATCCAAATGAAAGAATTTTAAAACAAATTACAGTTGAAGATGTTGAGGCTGCAAATGTTTTATTTGACCAATTAATGGGAACTGGTATTATCGCACGAAAAGAATTTATAAAATTACATAGTAAAGAAGCTATGTATAATCAAGAGTAAAAGAAAGGAGAATAGAAATGAATAATGATTTAGTAAAAGAATTGGGAACTAATTTTATAGAATATGCTGTAGCTGTTAATACTGATAGAGCTATTCCAGACGCAACTTCAGGATTAAAACCAGTTGCAAAAAGAATATTATGGTCTGCATTTGAAGAAGGTAGAACATTTTCTAAACCTCACGTAAAAGCTGCAAGAATTGTTGGAGATGTTATGGGTAAATATCATCCTCATGGAGATTCAAGTATTTATGGAGCTATGGTTAGATTATCTCAACCTTGAATTATGAGATATCCTTTGATAGATTGGCATGGAAATAATGGTAATATTGCAGGTGATGGTCCTGCGGCAGCTCGTTACACTGAAGCAAGGCTTTCTAAAATTGCAGAAGAAGGATTATTATATGGAATTAAAAAAAGAAATGTAAACTTTATTCCAAACTATTCTGAAGATGCAGAAGAACCTGAAACGCTTCCTTCTATTTTTCCAAATTTATTGTGTAATCCAAATAGTGGTATTGGAGTCGCAATGGCTTGTAATTGGCTTCCGCATAACTTAAATGAAGTTGCTAAAGCAATTGAAGATTATATGAATGGTGAAGAACCTAATTTACCAGGTCCTGATTTTCCTACAGGAGGAATTATTATAAATGCAAAAGATATTCCTGCTATTATGAAAACTGGTCATGGGTCTGTAAAAGTTAGAGCAAAATATAAAGTTGAAAAAGAAACTAATTTAGTTTTTTATGAAATTCCATATGGAACTACCATTGAGGGTTTATTAACTCAAATTGGAGAGGTATGCGATAGTAAAGAAATTGAAGGAGTTTCTGATGTCAGAGATGAAAGTAATAAAAAAGGACTTAGAATTGTAGTTATCTGCAACAAAGGAATTAATCCAGATTCAATTGCAAAAAAATTATTTTTAAAAACCGATTTGCAAACATCTATTTCATATAATCAAGTTGCCCTAATAAATAAAACTCCTACTGAATTGAATTTAAAACAATGTATTGATATTTATATTGAACATAATATAAAATGTATTATTAAAGAAGCAGAATTTGATTTAAATAAGGCAAAAGCAAGATTAGAAATTGTAAATGGCTTATTAAGAGCATTAGAAGATATTGATAATATTATTGCTTTTATTAAAAAATCTGCAAGTAGTGCTACTGCAAAAGATGGCTTAATAAAAGAATATGGTTTTACCGAACCACAAGCAAAAGCTATTGTAGATATGAAACTTGGTAAATTAGCTGGATTAGAAAAAATAGAATTAAATAATGAAAAAAATGAATTAGATAAAGCAGTAAATGAATTAACTTTACGCATTCAGAAAAGAGAATTACAAGAGCAAGTATTAAAAGAAAGATTAGAAGATCTAGTTAAAAAATATGGAGATGCAAGAAGAACCGAATTAACCAATATTGAAACTCCAAAAGAGGAAAAAGAAATTGAAACTGTAACTCCAGAAAATGTTGTTGTAGTTATTAATAAAACAGGAGAAATAAAAAGAATTGCAAAAGCATCTTTTAGAACTCAAAGAAAGGGCGGAAAAGGTGTTAAAACTGAAGATGATGCTGTGCTAGGTACTTTCTCGACAAACACAATAGATACATTATTAGCTTTTACAAACACAGGAAAAATGTTTAGATTATTAGTAGATAACATTCCTGCGGGCACAAATGCCTCAAAAGGAGTTGGAATTGGAAGCTTAATAAATTTAGAACCATCAGAAAAGGTTATTGCAGCTACAACACTAGAAAGAAAAAATGATAAAAAATATGTAGTATTTATGACTAAACAAGGATTAATAAAGAAAACATTATTAGAAGAATATACACAAACTAAAAGAAGTACTGGTATTGCAGCTATAAAACTTAAAGAAGGAGATTCAATAGCTAATATAGAATTAATGAATGAAGAAGAAATGATTATAATTACTAAAAAAGGTATGTCAATTCGTTTTGAAACTAAAGATATTACAGCTATTGGTAGAGTTGCATCAGGAGTAAAGACTATAAAATTAGATACTGATGATGAAGTATTAGTAGGATTACCAATTCTAAATAAAGAAGATCAAGTTGCAATTTTTACTCAATATGGATATGGAAAGAAAACTAAAATAGAAGAATTTCCTTTACAGGGAAGAGCTGGAAAAGGTGTTGTTATTTATAAAACAACTCCAAGCACAGGGGATATTATTGGTGCTTCTATAGTAAATGATGAAAGTAATTTATTGTTAGTTGGAAAAACTTCAATCTGCATTTCCGCAAAAGATGTTCCACTATTAGGTAGACCAGCAACAGGAAATATAATGATCAAAAATGGAATTTTAAATTCAGTAGTAGAATTATAGAAAGGAGTATTATATGGCACAAGAAATTAAACAAACCTCTTTAACTATTGAAATTCCTTTTGAAGAATATAAAGAACTTTTAATAATTAAAGGTCGTTATGAAGAATTAAAATCTCAACAAAATATCCCATGGGCAGTTAATCCTAGAGGCACGACTATTACTTATAAAAACACAAAAGAACAAGATAAAGAGTTAACTCCTCCATATAAAGTGACTTGTTAAAAGTCACTTTTTTGATTTTCTTTTAAAATAATGATATAATTATTATAGAAAATGAAAGGAGAAGATAATATGATAGAAAAAATTATCGGCTTACTTTTAGTAACCAATATAACCGTTGAAGAAATGGAAGAAATTAAAGATTATTTAGAGCAGCTTGAAGATGATGCAAATAAACTTTCTTGCCTTGAAGCTTGTGGCGTTGATAATTGGTTTGGATATGATGAAGCTATGCATGAATATTATAATAGTGAGGAGGAATAAAATATGAATCCAGATAATATGTATATAAATAAAATACAAGAGTTAGTAGATAAATTAAATTATTATACTAAATTATATGATGAAGGAAATCCTGCAATTAGTGATAAAGAATGGGATGATATGTATTTTAAATTACAAGATTTAGAAAATTTTTATGGAGTATATCTTTCAGATAGCCCAACTCAAAATATTAATTATCAAGTCGTAAATAAATTAAATAAAGTAAAACATAATCATCCTATGTTATCACTTGATAAAACTAAATCAATAGATACAATTAAATCTTTTTTAGGTAATAAAGATTTTATTTGTATGGCAAAAATGGACGGTCTAACTTGTTCTTTAAGATATTTAGATGGAAAATTAGTATCTGCGGAAACCCGCGGAAATGGTATTGAAGGAGAAGATATTCTTCATAATGCTTTACAGGTAAAAAATATCCCTAATAAAATTAATTATAAAGAAGAATTAATTATAGATGGAGAAATAATTTGTACTTATGATGACTTTAAAAGTTTTGAAAAAGAATATAAAAATCCTAGAAATTTTGCAAGCGGTAGTATAAGATTATTAGATAGTAAAGAAAGTTCAATGAGAAATCTTACTTTTGTTGTATGGGATATTATAAAAGGTATAGATGAAGACAAGTTAAGTGATAAACTATTAAAGGCAGATAAATTAGGCTTTACTATTGTTCCTTTTGAAGTTAATTTACCTGAATATAAAACAATAGAGCAAATTATGGAAATAGTAAAAAAATCTAGTTCTATATACCCAATTGATGGATTAGTTTTTAAATATGATAATTGTAATGAATATATCTCTGCAGGTAAAACAGACCATCATTTTAAAGGTGGATTAGCATATAAATTTTATGATGAAGAATATGAAACTACTTTACAAAATATAGAATGGACTATGGGAAGAACTGGAGTATTAACTCCTGTAGCTATATTTGAACCTATTGATATAGATGGTACTGAAGTATCAAGAGCAAGTCTTCATAATATTAGTATTGCTCAAGAAACTTTACATACTAATTCTATTATAATTGGATGGAAAGGTCAACATATAAAAGTTGCAAAAATGAATATGATTATTCCTCAAATTATAGAAGCAGAAGAAGATAATGATGGCTTAACAAAATTTTATTTCGATATTCCTAAAATATGTCCTATTTGTGATAAAACAACAGAAATAAAAAAAGAGAATAATAGTGAAATGTTATATTGCGCAAATCCACAATGTGAAGGAAAATTAGTAAATCGTATAGAACATTTCTTTGGAAAGAAGGGTTTAGATGCTAAAGGAATTTCAAAAGCAACTATTGAAAAACTTATTAACTGGGGATGGGTTAACAAAATCTCAGATATGTTTGAATTGTCAGCCCATGCAACAGAATGGAAAAACATTACAGGTTTTGGTGAAAAGTCTGTTAACAATATTCTCCAATCCATCAGAGAGAGTTGTGATACTAACCTCGAATCCATTATCAGTGCTGCAGGTATTCCACTTATTGGAAGAACAGTTGCGAGAGATCTTTCCAAAAAATTTGATGGATATGGTGAATTTAGAGAAGCAATCAAAAATGGTTTTGATTTCACTCAATATGGCGGATATGGATATGAAATGCAAAAAGCAATAAGTGAGTTTAATTATAATGAATTAGATAATATAGTTGAAAAATATTTGACTATCAAAAAAAATAATGATATAATAAATACAGAAAAACTTAAAGATATTACTTTTTGTATTACAGGAAAAGTCAATATATGGAAAAATAGAGATGAATTATCTCAAACAATTATGTTGTTAGGTGGAAAGGTTGTTGGATCAGTTAGTAAAAATGTAAATTATTTAATAAATAATGATATAACTAGTAACTCATCTAAAAATTTAAAAGCCAAAGACCTAGGTATTAAAATTATTTCTGAACAAGATTTTCAAAAAATGTTTGACATTCAAAAATAATTTTGATATAATATATATAGAAAAAAATAAAAGTTTTTCAATAAAAGCGAAGATAAAATAGTCGCAAATATTATATATATTATTGACAGAAAAAAATAATTTTGATATAATATATATGTAAAAGTGATAAAAATCACAAAAGAAAAATAAACTAGAAAAAGAAGGAGAGAAAGAAAATGTTAAAAGAAAATAGTTTAAAAGTATTTAATTATGTAAAGGAAAATGATGGAAAGAATATGACTGCTGCTGATATCGCAGAAGGAACTGGATTAGAAGTTAGACAAGTAAATGGAATCGTTACATCTGCATTCCAAAGAAAAGGATTAATGGAAAGAGTTCCAGCTGAAATAGAATTAGAAGATGGTTCTCACAAAGCAGTTAAATTCGTTAGATTAACTGATGAAGGAAAATCATTTGATCCAACTGCTACAGACGCTGAATAATAAATAAAAAGTGGGGATTTCCCACTTTTTTATTTCTTTTAGAAAGGAAGAAAAATTATGATTTTTTTTATAATAAATATTATATTATTATCATTTAGTATATTTTTATTTATAAAAATAAAAGATAAAATAAATAACAATAATAAACTTGAAAAAGAAGAGAGAGAAATTCAAGAGAGAATTGATAAAAAGAAAATAGAAGAACAATATATCCAAGATGAAGTTAAAAAGGTTAAAAATCATTTAGACAATATGCAAACTGCTCTTAATAATCAAAAGATATCTTTTAAAGATTCTTTGTCTAATTATGTTAATTTATTAGATTATCAATATCAACAAGAAGAAAAATGATATGATGATGCAATAGATGCAATGAAATACGCATATGATCAAGAACAGGATAAATTAATTGCGGCAACCGCACATATAAAAGAAGATCTAGATAAAATTCGTGCGACAAGGGCTTCCGCACAAGAAGCTTTGTTAAAAGAGCAACAAATAAAAGAGAATATGTCTTTTTATAGTTTAAATCCAAATCAAAATGATTTAGACGATATTCAGGCTCTTGAAAGAATTAAACCTAAATTACACCAACCTCGTATTTTATCTATGTTGATTTGGTCAACATATTTTCAAAAACCTATGACTCAATTATGCAATAATATTGTGGGATTAAAAGAAGTTTGTGGAATTTATAAAATTACAAACCAAAAAACTAATCAATGTTATATAGGTCAAAGCGTAGACATCGCAAAAAGATGAAAAGATCACGTTAAATGCGGATTAGGGATAGATACGCCCGCAAATAATAAGTTATATCAATCAATGGCTGAGTATGGAGTTTGGAACTTTACTTTTGAAATTCTAGAAAAATGTTCAAAAAATCAATTAAACGAAAAAGAAAGTTTTTATATTTCTTTATATCAATCTAATGAATTTGGTTTTAATAGTAATACGGGTATAAAAAATAAATAATTGATTTTAATCAAAAATAATGATATAATTATAATATAAAAGGAGAGAAAAATATTATGTGGAAAATAGCAGATATAGAAAAAAATAAAATAAAATATTTTGAGAATGCTGCAAGTGGAAAAACGATTACAAATATTATAGATTGTATTGACTATGCTAATGCAATGTCTAGAGAAATTTACTTAAATAATTTGACACCCGCATCTGCAGAAACAATAGAAAAAATAATTAGATTTTGAAACAATATAGATAATATTGAACCAACATCTATAGCAAACAGGAAACCAATTAATATTTATATTGACTCTTTTGGAGGATCTCTAAATGCAGCTTTTACTATTGTAGATATAATTAAAAATTCAAAAACTCCTGTTTATACAATAAATATTGGAGTTTGTCAAAAAGAGGCTTTGTATCCATATCTAGCTGGACATAAAAGATATGCATATCCAAGATCATCTTTTTACTTAGATAAAAATATAGAAAGATTAGATCTATCAGAAGGTCAATCTAATTATGAAGATTTTATTAAAAAACAAGCACTAGAAGTAAAGGATATGGTATTAGAAGCTACAAAAATAACAGAAACAGATTATGAAAATCGTAAAGGATGGTGGCTTACTGCCGATAAAGCAAATGAATTATTGATTTGCCACGAAGTTTTAAGAAATAAAATTATTTAGGAAAGGAATAAGATATAAATGGGAAAAGTAATAATTACAAATGATACAACTAAAGAGCCTATTCAAATGATAGGAAAATATGCTGGAGAATGTTGGGGCGCAGATACAACAGTTCCATCAAAGAATTTTAAACGTGGAATTAACTGTTTAAATTCAGAACATGGTCGTACGTGGGAGTTTCCTGATGTCTATATGACTATTGAAGGATATTCAGCTCGTGTCATAAGAGAATGGTATACTCATATTGGCGGGGCTCCAAGTAGATTGCAAGCAAGTACAAGATATATTAATTATGATAGTTTTGAATATGTAACTCCACCAAAAATAGCAAATAATGAAAAAGCAAAAATAATATATGATAATTGTATGCAAGTTATTCAAGAAAAATTACAAGAGCTAGATGAAATGGGAGTTCCTCGTGAAGATAGTGCATTATTACTTCCATTAGGAATGACAACAAAAATTGCTTGTAAGCACAATTTTAGAAATTTAGTAGATATGAGCCATCAAAGACTTTGTACTCGTGCTTATTGGGAATATAGACAACTTTTTAGAGATATAATTGAAGCATTAGAAAATTATTCTGATGAGTGGAAAATTTTAGTTCAAATGATGAAACCTAAATGTGAAGTTTATGGATATTGCACAGAAGAAAAAAGTTGCGGCCGCGTATTAAAAAAAGATAGTAAAAATATTAATCTTTAATTGATTTTAACTAAAAAAAATGATATAATATATATGTAATAAAGAAAGGAAAAGATTAATATGAAAATAGAAGATTTTGATAAGTATTTTAATCATACCACAGATACTTATGAATTTTTAAAAGAAGATTTTGAAAAAATTTTAAAAGGTATTATTCCTGTGCAAAAAGGAATTACAGAAAATGGCGTAAAAATATTAAAAATAATGCAAGATAAAGTAGACCAATATAATAATATTTTTACATCAAAAAATATAGGAGAATTTTTATTTATGTCGCCAAGATCTGTATCAGGATCTATGAAAAAATTAATTACAGATGGATATGTAATAAAATTGGGATTAAATCCTGTTAGTTATGGTTTAACAGAATTGGGCAAAAGTTATAAATTTGACGAAAAATAAAAATTTTGATATAATATAAATAGAAAAAGTTTGAATAAAGAAAAAAAAAGAAAAGGAGAAAAAATATATGAGAAAAGCAATTAATAATGAAAAAATTGAAGGAAGAATTTATCAACATAATTTAACTATTAAAAAAGTTCAAAATCAAACTTCAGCAAATTATGGAAAGGAATTTATTTCTGGAAATCTTGAAATTGCAGTAGATGAAGCAGGTTTAAATGTAATCCCAGTTCATTTTACATATGTAGTAGAAACAACAAGTTCTGGAAATAAAAATCAAACATATGCAAATTTGAAAAAAATTATTGAAGATAATAAAACTTGGATAACAGTTGGAAAAGATGAAGCTCAAAAAGTAAGAATTAATACTGCGATTGCATTAAATGATTTTTATACTCAAGATGATAATTTAGTTTCTGTAAAAACTAATGAAGGAGGATTTGTATCTTTTGTAACTGGAGAATTAGGAGCAGAAGAAGAAAGAAATACCTTTGCCGCCGATATGCTTATTACAGGAGTAACAAAAATAGAGAAAGATGAAGAAAAACATATTGATGAAAGTTATGTAACTGTAAAAGGGGCAATCTTTAATTTTAGAAATGATTTATTACCTATTGATTTTACTGTTAGACATCCAGATGGAATGAAATATTTTGAAAATTTAGAGGTTTCAAATAGCGCACCTATTTATACAAAAGTTTGGGGCAAAATTGAATGTAGAACAATTGTTAATTCAGTAAGTGAAGAATCTGCTTTTGGAGAAAGTTCTGTAAGAACTTATGAAAGAAAAACAAAAGAATGGAATATTACAGGTACTGCTAAAGTTCCATATGATTTTGGAGATGAAAATATTTTAACTGCTGAAGATGTTAGAAAAGCAATGCAAAATAGAGAAACTATGTTAGCAGAAATTAAGGCTCGTAGTGATGAATATAGAGCTTCAAAGGCTGCAACTACAACACCTGCTGCTACAGCAACAACTGCAATTAATAATAGTGGCTTTAATTTTTAGAAATATTATATAAAACAAAAGAGGATAAAATATAATATTATCCTCTTTTAACAAAAAAAAGAAAAGGAGATTTATTATGGCTATAAATATTTTTGAACTTCAACCTAATAAAGTTAATCGTAATTTATTAGGATATTCATTTTTATTTTATGGAGATCCTAAAACAGGAAAAACAACTATTGCTTCAAAATTTCCAAAAGCCCTATTACTAGCTTTTGAAAAAGGATACGCAGCAATTCCGGGGATTATTGCTCAACCAATTAATAGTTGGTCTGAATTTAAAAAGGTTTTAAAACAATTAAAAGAAGAACAGGCTAAAGAGTTGTTTGAAACAATTATTCTTGACACTGGAGATATTGCTTATGATTATGACATAAAATATGTATGTGATAATGCAAAGAGACCTGATGGCGGATATGGTGTAGATTCAATCGGTGACATCCCATATGGTAAAGGATATGCGCTTGCAGAAAAAGAATTTGATGAATGTTTAAGAAGTATTGTTCAAATGGGATATGGTTTAGTTATTATTAGTCACGCTGTAGACAAAACTATTACAGATGCTGATGGAACTGAATATAGCAGAATTATGCCAACAATGGATAAAAGAGCTGTAAAAATAGTTTCTCGTATGACTGATGTTATTGGTTATGCTAGACCTATTACCCAAGAAGATGGTACCGTATCAACAAAATTATTTATGAGAGGTAGTACTCGTTTTATGGCAGGATCAAGATTTAAATATACTCCAGATGTAATTGATTTTAATTACGAAAGTCTTGTAAATGCTATTGGAGATGCTATTGATAAACAAGCTGCAGAAGATGGTGCTGAATTATTTTCTGATGGTGCAACAAAGAATATTTTTGAAGACACTACTAAAGAATTGAATTTTGATGATTTAATGGCAGAATTTAATTCAATAGTACAAAAATTAATGGAACAAAATGACGAACAAACTTTTGTAACTCAATGGCAACCTAAATTAACTGAAATCATTGAAAAATATTTAGGAAAAGGCAATAAGGTTAGTAATTGTAATAGAACACAAGTTGAAGCTATAAGTTTAATTGTTGAAGATTTAAAAGATTTAATAAAGTAAAAATAAAAGAGATAAAAGGAGTTTGAGAAGATAATTAAAAAGTAAAGATATTATCTTCTCTTTTTGATTTTTTATTAAAATTATGATATAATATTTATATAAAGAAAAAAGTAGGTGAAAAATATGGCGGCAGTTCGTATGGTAAAATGTAAATATTGTGGAAAACAATTTAATAGAAATGCTGAACCTTTTATAGAAGTTAGCTCAAGGCGCTATGCTCATAAAAAATGTGCAGAAGAATATTTAAATTCTATTTCAAAAGATGAGAAAGACTATTTAGAATTAGAGAAATATATAAAAAAATTATTTGGTTTAAATGTTTTAACTGCAAAGATAAAAAGACAAATCAAAGAATATAAAGAAGAATATGATTATAGTTATTCTGGAATTCAAAAAACTTTATATTGGTGGTTTGAAGTAAGAAAAAATTCTCTTGAAAAAGCAAATGATGGGATTGGGATAGTTCCCTATGTATATGATGAATGTAAAAATTATTATTATAGGCTTTATTTAGCTAAAACAGCAAATGAAATGATTAATAATACAATTCCACAAGTTAAGACTCAAGAGATAGAAATAGGATCTCCGCGAGTACATATTAACCCTCCAAAACTTTTTAAGTTCGGAGAAGAAAAATATAAATAGGGAGGTAAATAATGGCAATTAATACAAAATATGTAGATACTTCTTCATTAATTCAAGTTATAGGATGTGTATATCAAAACCCTAGTTTGTTAGATAATGAAAATTATTTTTTTAATGAAGATGATTTTACCGAAGAATTTCATAAAATTTTATTTGGTTCTATTTATAATCTTCATATGTTAGGTGCAAAAACTATAACTATTAATGCAATAGAAGATTATTTAAAAGATAGACCTAAAAGTTTAGCAATATATAAAAATTATAAAGGAAATGAATATTTAGAAAAAATTTCTAAAAATGTTCAATTATCAACTTTTGAATATTATTATACTCGTATGAAAAAAATGACTTTACTTAGAATGTATAGCAATATTGGAATGGATTTATCTTGGCTATATGATGTAGATAATATTTTAGATGCAAAAAAGAAACAAGCTCAAGAAGATTGGTTTGATAATACTACATTAGAAGATATTGCGGCGATTATAGATGATAAAATAACTACTATAAAAATGAAATATATAGATGACGCGAATAACGATTTTATCCAAGCAGGAGATAGAGTAGAAAATCTTATTGAATCTTTACAAAAACATCCTGAAGTAGGATATCCTATGTATGGGCCTTTAATTAATACTGTTACAAGAGGCGCAAGATTAAAAAAGTTTTATTTATTTAGTGCGGCAACTGGAGTTGGAAAAACTAGATTTATGATATCTCAATTTGCTTCTATTGCTTGTGACCAAATTTATGATAATAAAACTAAAAGTTGGATTGCAAATGGAACTAAAGAACCGGCAATGTTTGTTACTACAGAACAAGATATAGATGAAATTCAAACAATGATATTAGCTTTTTTATCAGGAGTAGATGAAGGACATATTATTTATAATTCATATGAAGATGATGAGTTAGAAAGAGTTAAATATGCAGCAGTTCTTATGCAAAAATGTCCATTATATATTAAAAAACTTCCTGACTTTGCTTTAAAAGATATTGAAAACACAATAAAATATGGTATTAGGGAATGGGGAGTTCGATATGTATTTTTTGATTACTTGCATACAAGTATGAAAATTTTAAGTGAAGTAACTTCAAAAACAGGTATAAAAGGATTAAGAGAAGATAATGTTTTATTTATGATTTCTATACGATTAAAAGATTTATGCCAAGAATATGGAGTATTTATAATGTCTGCAACACAATTAAATGCAGATTATATAACCGCTCAACAGTACGATCAAAATTTATTGAGAGGAGCAAAATCAATAGCTGATAAAATTGACTTAGGCGCAATTATGCTACAAACTAGCCAAGAAGATAAAGAAGCTTTAAGAGAGATTATTATGAAAAGCGGCTATGAAGAACCAAATATAAAAATGTCAATTTATAAAAATCGTAGAGGAAAATATAAAGATATTTTATTATGGTGCAAAGCTGATAGAGGCCAGTGTAAATTTATTCCTCTGTTTGCAACTGACTATCAATATAAATTAATTGAATTGCCTGATTTAGTTATAAAGATTAATCCAAAAATAGAAACCTCTGCATTTTAATTTTATTATTTGATTTATATTAATAATAATGATATAATTATTATATAAAGATAAGGAGAAATTGATAAAATGGAATTAAAAGAAATGTCAGAAAAAATTAAAAATGAATTGACAATAGATCAAATTTATAGTTTCTTATTATCATTTGGCGGAGATCCGCAACTAAAAGATGGACTAATCATTTCTAGAACTATATGTCATGGAGGTTATTCACATAAACTATATTATTATGATAATACTAAATTATTTAAGTGTTACACTGATTGTTTTGATACTTTTGATATATTTGAATTAGTTTTAAAGATTAATAAAATAAATAATAAAGAAATTTCTTTACCACAAGCCGTAAAATTTATTGCAGATTATTTTGGAATATATTTTAATATGTCTATTCAAGAAAATACAGAAAATGAATTTAAAGATTGGCAAATTTTAGAAAGATATGAACAATTAACTCCAAAAGAAGAAGAAAAAATTATAGATTTTAAATATTATGATACAAAAATTTTAAAATATCTTCCTCATCCCCGTATTCTTGGCTGGGAGCAAGAAGGAATAAAACCAGAAGTTATGAGAGAGTGCGGAATTTGTTATGATCCTGTGATGCAGGGGATAGTTATTCCGCATTATAATATAGATGGTAAATTAATTGGAATAAGAGAAAGAACTTTAATAAAGGAAAATGAAGATACTGGAAAATATAAACCTGCAATATTAAACTATAAAATGTATAATCATGCTTTAGGGTTTAATCTTTATAATTTAAATAATAGTAAAGAAAATATTGTATTTTATAAAAAAGTTATAGTATTTGAAGGAGAAAAAAGCTGTCTATTATATAAGTCTTATTTTCCAGATAATGACATTAGCGTAGCTGTCTGCGGTAGCAATTTAACAAAATATCAAGTTGATTTATTATTATCTCTTGAAGTGGATGAAATTTGTATCGCTTTTGATAAGCAGTTTAAAGAAATTGGCGATATAGAATGGAAGAACTGGACTAAAAAATTAAAAGACATATATAAAAAATATGGAACAAAAGTAAAAATAACATTTTTATTTGATAAATGGAATTTACTTGAATATAAAGATAGTCCAATTGATAAAGGAAAAGATATTTTTCAAGAACTTTTTAAAAGGAGGATAAGTTTATAATGGATAGTTTAGTAAAAGAATATAGATTAAAGCATAAAAAATGTAAATGATGTAAATATCATAAATATAATTATGCTCCTTGCAATTTGACTGCAAATTGATATACTTGTGAATTAAAAGATAAAATTATTAATATAAATATTTTTAGATTATGTAAATATTATAGATTAAAAGAAGAGGAGGGAGAAAATGAAAAGTAAAATTTTAGCAATATTTTTTGCAAGCTTAAGTGTTATGTTGTTAATATTGTTAGTATTATTTATGACAATGTGCGATGATTTAAATAAAAGAGTCACAAGTCAAGAAGATTATATAAAAGATTTAGAATGGGAAAATAATAGATATATTATGTGCTGTGAAAATAATTAAAAGATTTTAATAATAAAATGACTTAGAAAGGATTTGAAAAGATGAAACCTTTAAAAAAAGAATTAAATAAGAAAAATACTTGGATAGTAACCGAATTACATCATGAGCGATATACTTTTGATTTAGAGACATCTATCTATGAATGTAAAACCATTTTAGAAATTTTAGATGAATTAGCATATTGGGGATTAGAAAATAAAATAGAAAAATATAAAAATAGTAATGTTTATATTTTAGATGAAGTATATCACGAAGATCCAGAAAGTGATACTTGGTGTTTAACAGAGCAAGAAAAAAAGAGATTTTTACCGCTTCATGTTGAAGCTATTATGATAATGCCGCTTGATGATTTTTTAAAAAAAGAAAAATATTTTTCAGGAAGTTTTGGCGGGACAAATAGGAAATATGGAGTTATGGATTATGCATCTGTCCCAGTAAAGATGGAGGAGGATAAAAATAATGAAAATAACTAAAAAAGATTTTGAATATAAGTTATACAATAAAAGCTTTTCAGAAGAAGAATTAGAAAATTTATTATGGTTTAATTTTCAATGTATAGATGGTGAGTTAAATTTACAAGAAGCTGATGAAATAAAAGAGTCGTGTTTAGATAGATGGTCTAGACCGGCAAGTCTTATATTTATTTATAATAATGAATTTTTTAGAATTGATTATGACGAAGGATTAACAGAACTTCAAGAAAATTGTAATTTTTCTCAGCCTTATAAAGTTCAAAAAATAGAAAAACAAATTACTATAACAGAATGGGAGGAAATTAAAAATGCAAATTAAATTATTAAAACCAATGAACCCCCATTATAAAGCTTTAGAACAAATCTTAGTTAATAGGAATATTCCCTATGAAGAAATTTCACATTATTTAAACACAACAGATAAAGATATAAATAAACCTACAGATCTAGGAAAAAGTATAGATGATGGGGCAAGAATGTTATGTGATATTATTATGTGCAATTTAAATGCTCTAGTAGTATGTGATTGCGATTGTGACGGTTTTACATCTGCCGCATTATTAATTAATTATTTATCACAACAATTTCCATCTTGAGTAGCAAACCATTTAAAATGGTATGTTCATGAAGGAAAACAGCATGGTCTTATAGATGTAATGGATTATATAGAACAAAAAAATTTTAGTTTAATTATATGTCCAGACAGTTCGAGCAATGATTATGAACAACACGCAGAATTGTATAGTAAAGGTATTAAAACTTTAGTATTAGACCATCACGAAGCAGATGCAATAAGCAGCGCTGCTTGTATAATTAATAATCAATTAAGTGATTATCCAAACAAAGAATTTAGTGGAGTTGGAATAACATGGCAATTTTGTAGATATCTAGATACTCTTTTAGGAACTGATTATGCTAATAATTATTTAGATTTAGTCGCTCTTGGAAACACAGGAGATATGATGTCATTAACATCTTTTGAAACTAAACATTTAATTAATTTAGGTTTTGAACCAAAAAACATTCATAATCCATATATATATGAAATGTGGCAGAAAAATAAATTTAAATTAGGGGAGCATATCACCTCAATTGATGCAGCTTTTTATATTGTCCCTATGATAAATGCCATTCAAAGAAGTGGAACAATAGAAGAAAAAGAACTTTTATTTAAAGCTATGTTAAATAATGAAGCTTTTGAAGAAGTTCCCTCAACAAAACGAGGTCATAAACCAGGAGAAATGGAACGCATTGTAGATCAAGCCGTAAGAGTTTCTACCAATGTTAAAAATCGTCAGACAAAAGCACAAGATACAAGTATGGAATTTTTAGAACAAAAAATAGAAAAAGAAAATCTACTTTCTCATAAAATATTATTATTTACTCTTGAACCTGGTAAAATAGATCCTAATATTGCAGGATTAATAGCAAATAAATTAGCTGCAAAATACCAAAGACCATGTTGTATTTTAACAAAAATCATTGATATAGATCCGACTCAAACATTTATAAATCAAAATGAAGATACTCTTAATGTAGTAAGTCGCGGAAGAGTCTTATATCAAGGAAGTGCAAGAGGATATGAATTAACGGGTTTAACTAATTTTAAAGACATATGTGATGGAGCTGGAGTAGAATGGACCGCAGGTCATCAAAATGCTTTTGGTTTGTGCATTGCCGAAGACAAAATCAATTATTTTCTTAATACTATTGATTTAATGCTTTGTAATTTAGGTATTTCAACAGAACCAATTTATTTTGTAGATTATATATATACAGGCAATGATGTAAATCCAGACGATATTTTAAGTATTGCAGGTCTAAAATCATTATGGGGAAAAGATTTTCAAGAAGCCAGTATTGCAATTAAAGATTTAAAAGTTTCAGCAAATATGGTAAATGTTTATAGAAAAAGCAGTAATACTTTAAAAATAACTTTATCAAATGGTGTATGTTTAATGAAATTTAACGCAACAGAAGAAGAATGTCAAAGACTAGAAAATCAAAAAGGTGCTTATATTCAATTAAATATTGTAGGAAAATGTCATATAAATGAATGACTAGGAAATTATACTCCACAAATTTTTATTGATGAATATGAAATTACTGGGGAAGGAAAATATTTGTTCTAATGGAACATAAGTGGTCGAAAGAGTCAAATCAAAAATGCTTTTAGAAAATTTTTGATTTGATTTTTTATCTTAGTTGAATTTTATATAAAAATATGATATAATATATATAGAAAAAGAAAGGAGAATAGATATGAATAATGAAAAATACAATGGTATTGGAAATTGTTATCCTTTTAAATCAAGATGTTGGGAAACTAAAGACCATCATATAATAAAGATTTCTGATATGGAAACTTCTCATATTGAAAATGTAATTAATTTTTTAGAAAGAACAAAAGATTTTTATGATGAAGGCGGAATTGAATGGGGCGACCCTGATACTCTTTATTATGATGATAATAGTTATTTAGTTGATATAAAAATAAAAGAATTAAAAGAAGAATTACAAAAAAGACACGAGGAGGAATTATTATGGAATTAAATGAAAAGCAAAAACAAGGTTTAGAAATTGCAGTTGATCGTTATAAACGCGGAGAACGCTGTACTATTATAGCTGGATATGCTGGAACAGGAAAGTCAACTTTAGTTAAATTTATCATTTCCGCATTACCTAATATAAATCCTCAAACAGATGTTGTTTATACTAGTTTTACAGGTAAAGCAACACAAGTATTAGCTAAAAAAGGTAATAAAAATACATCAACTCTACATAAACTATTATTTATTAGTCATCCTCGTCCAGATGGAACTTATACTAGAATTCCGGTAACTACAATTCCTTATAAAATAGTTGTTGTAGATGAAATTTCTATGGTTCCAAAATCATTAATTCAAAAATTAGCTTCATATAGAGTTCATGTTATTGGATTGGGAGATCCTTTTCAACTTCCACCTGTAAATAAGAATGAAGATAATCATTTATTAGATAATCCGCATATTTTTTTAGATGAAATTATGAGACAAGAAGAAGGAAATGAAATTATAGATTTATCTATGAAAATTAGAAAAGGAGAACCTATTGATTATTTTAAAGGAAAAAATATTCAAATTATAAATAAAAGTGAATTATCAACAGGTATGCTTCAATGGGCAGATCAGATTTTAGTTGCAACAAATGAAACTAGGAAAGCTATTAATGCTCAAATGAGAGATCTATTAGGGCATACAGGCGATCCTGAAGATGGAGATAAAATTATTTGTTATAGAAATTATTGAGAAGACGAATGTCAAGGCGGCAGCGCATTGGTTAATGGTACAATTGGAACAATTAGCAATAGTTACAATTCTTTTGTTACTATTCCAGGTTTTTTAAATAAAGCCAATTATGGTATTCCAAGACAAGTAGCAACAATTAATTGTAATTTTATTGAAGAAGATGGAGAAGAATATTCAAATTTAATAATGGATAAAAATATGATTTTAACAGGCGAAAAAACATTAGATTGGAAAACTGAATATGCAGTTAGTCAAAATAAAAATTTTAAACATTTACTTCCCTATGAATTTACATATGGATATGCAATAACTTGTCATCGTGCGCAAGGATCAGAATGGGATAAGGTTTTAGTTATAGAAGAAAAATTTCCATTCGGAAAAGAAGAACATGCTCGTTGGTTATATACAGCAGTGACTCGCTGTTCAGATAAATTAGTCTTGGTTCGATCTGAATAAAATCCATTTGACTAAAAAGAAAAAATATGATATAATAAATATAGAAAAAAGAAAGGAAAAACATTATGAAATATGAAGAAAAATTAGAATTTAAAAAAGAAATTTTTAAAGAAATAAAAAATTGCATACTTTTTGATGGAAAAGGTTATTCATTAAATAAAAAAGAATTAGAAAAATTAATACAAAAATATGAAACGGAAATAGAAGGAATTAAACAATATTTAAAACATATATCAAAATAATAAAGGAGGAATGTTAGCATGAATAAAAGATTTGAAACACATTCTCATACATATTATTCAAATCTTCGTTTACTTGATTGTATCAATAGACCAAAAGATTTAGTAAAAAGAGCAGCTGAACTAGGATTAGCTGGAATAGCCATTACAGATCACGAAGCTTTATGTGGTCATATGGAATTAAATATGTTTCAAAAAGAAATTCAAAAAGATTATCCTGATTTTAAGATTGCTTTAGGAAATGAGATTTACTTAACACCTAATAGAGAAATGGGACAAAGATATTACCATTTTATTTTAATTGCTAAAAATAAGATCGGACATAGAGCATTAAGAGAATTATCTTCTAGGGCATGGATGAATTCTTATTGGGATAGAGGATTAGAAAGAGTTCCAACTATATATAGTGATATTGAAGAAATTGTTAAAAAATATCCTAATAGTTTAATTGCTACAACAGCTTGCTTAGGAGGAGAATTGAGTGTTAACACTCTTGCTTTAATAAATGCAGAAAAAATAAATGATAAAAAAAGTGCGGAAACCGCACATAATAATATAGTTAAATTTATGTTATGGGGAAAAGAACAATTTGGAGACGATTTTTATATAGAGTGCGCTCCTGGCTGTTCTTCAGATCAAATTCAAGTAAATAAAAGATTGGTATCTATTGCAAAAGCATTTAATATTAAAATGGTTATTGGCTCAGATGCTCATTATCTTAAAAAAGAAGATAGATATGTTCATAAAGCATATTTAAATAGTAAAGGTGGAGAGCGTGAAGTTGATGAATTCTATGAATTTGCATATCTTCAGAGTAATGATGAAATTATTGAAAATTTAAAAAAATCTGATTTTACAGAAGATTTTACACAACAAATGTTTGATAATAGTTATGAAATCTATAATAAAATTGAATTATACTCTCTTGAACATAAACAAACAATTCCAAAAGTAGAAGTAAAAGATTATCCAAAAGTTTCAGATTGGAATCAATTAGGTTATCCAATTTTAGCAGATATGCTTAACTCTGATGATAAAGTTGAAAGATATTGGGTTAATAAATGTTTAAATAGATTAGAAAAATTAGATTTATATAATGAGAAATATCTTAGTCGTTTGGAAGAAGAGGCAGATATCAAAAGAACAATTAGTGAAAAGCTTGAAACTAATATGTTTAGTTATCCAGTTACACTTGAACATTATGTTAATTTATTTTGGGAATGTGGAAGTATGGTTGGTGCAGGTCGTGGATCAAGCTGTTCTGGTCTTAACCATTATTTATTAGGCATTACTCAGCTAGATCCAATTAAATGGGAATTGCCTTTCTGGAGATATTTAAATAAAGAACGTATTGAATTAGGAGATATAGATTTAGATTTATGTCCTAGCAAAAGACCTTTAATATTAAAAAGAATAAAAGAAGAACGTGGTGAAAACTTTAATAAAGATATTGACGATCTAAGTAGAAAAAACTTAGGATGTACATTAATAGCAACATTTGGAACTGAAGGCACTCGTTCAACAATTTTAACTGCTTGCCGTGGATATAGAGCTCAAGGTTATCCAGATGGGATAGATGTAGATACAGCTCAATATTTATCTTCATTAATTCCTAGTGAACGTGGTTTCTTGTGGCCATTAAAAGATTGTATTGAAGGTAATCCAGAAAAAGATAGAAAACCTATTAAATTATTTATTAATGAAGTAGAGCAATATCCTGGATTATTAGATATTATGTTAGGAATTGAAGGAATAGTAAATAAAAGAAGTTCTCATGCATCAGGAGTAATTTTATTCGATGAAGATCCATATGAATTTGGTTGTTTTATGAAAACTCCAAAAGGAGAAATTATAACTCAATATGATCTTCATATGTGTGAAGCTGCGGGAATGACTAAATATGACTTTTTAGTAACAGAAGTTCAAGATAAACTAACAGAAGCAATAAAATTACTTCAAGATTATGGAGAAATAGATAGTTCTTTGACATTAAGAGAAGTTTATGATAAATATTTTCATCCAAATGTATTACCTATTAATGACCAAGCAATTTGGAAAGTTCTACAAGAAAATAGTGTATTAAATATATTCCAATTTGATAGTGAAGTAGGTAGTCAAGCAGCTAAAAAAATAAAACCAAAATCAATGTTAGAGATGGCAGATGCAAATGGACTAATGAGACTGATGACAGCAGAAAAAGGACAAGAAAGTCCAATGGAAAAATATATTAGATTTAAAGAAAATATTGGATTGTGGTATGCGGAAATGAGAGAATTTGGTTTAACAGAAGAAGAGCAAAAAGTAGTAGAACCATATTTCTTATCATCTTATGGAGTTCCGCCTTCTCAAGAACAATTAATGAAGATGTTAATGGATAAAAACATCTGTAACTTTTCATTAAAAGATGCAAATGCAGCTCGTAAGATAGTTGGTAAAAAACAAATGAACAAAATCCCAGCTTTAAAACAACAAATTCTAGATCAAGCGGCAAGTCCATGTTTAGGAAATTATATCTGGACATGTGGAGTAGGTCCGCAGATGGGATATTCATTTAGTATAATACACGCATTAGCATATTCTTTTATAGGTTTTCAAACTATGTATATAGCAACTAAATGGAATCCAATTTATTGGAATACAGCATGTTTAATTGTTAATAGTGGCTCTCTTGAAGAAGAAAGTGATTTTGAAGAAGATGAAGATACAGGTGAAGTAGTAAAGAAAAAAGAAAGAACTACTGATTATGGAAAAATAGCAAAAGCAATTGGAGATATTATGTCAAGAGGTATTAGAGTAAGTCTTGTGGATATTAATAAATCTAGTTATAGTTTTGAGCCAGATCCAGATAGTAATGAAATTCTTTTTGGAATGAAAGCATTAAGTAATGTTGGCGGACCTGTGATAGAACAAATCATTGCACATAGACCTTATACAGGAATTGCAGATTTTATGGCAAGATGTCCATTAAACAAAAGTGCTATGTTTAGTTTAATTAAGGCAGGTGCTTTTGATAAATTAGAAACTAAATGGGCAAAAGAATTACAAATAGAACCTAGAATGTTAGTAATGACATATTATATATCAAAAGTGTGTGAAGCTAAAAAAAGATTAACATTACAAAACTTTAATGGTTTAATTGAACATAATCTTATTCCTGAAGAATTAGACTTACAAAAAAGAACATTTAATTTTACAAAATATTTAAAAGCAAATAAAAAAGTTGGAAAATATTATGTATTTGATAATATATGTGAAGAATTTTATAATAAGCACTTTGATCAAGATCAGCTTGAAATAATAAATGGTTTAACTTGTATTCAACAGACAAAATGGGATAAGATATATCAAAATATTATGGATACAGCAAGAGATTGGTTAAAAACTCATCATGATGAGATATTGCAAAAATATAATGATTTATTATTTAAAGAATGTTGGGATAAGTATGCAACTGGAAATATAAGTTCATATGAAATGGAAGCTTTATGTTTTTACTATCATGATCATGAATTAAAAAATGTCAAAAAGAATAAATATGGAATTGTAGATTTTAATATGTTATCAGAAGAACCTCAAGTTGATTATTTCTTTAAAAGGAATGGAAGAGATGTTCCAATCTTTAAAATTAGTAAAATTGTTGGAACTGTTATTGGAAAGAATGATACGAAATCTTCTATAACTTTGTTAACTACAACAGGAGTTGTTAATGTTAAATTCACAAAAGAATACTTTGCAATGTATAATAGACAAATAAGTGAAAAACAAGCCGATGGAACTAAAAAAGTTGTAGAAAAAGGATGGTTTACAAGAGGAGTCAAATTGTTAATTGCGGGATTCCGCAGAGATGATACTTTCGTAGCAAAAACTTATAAAAATAATGGGTTTCATCAATTATATAAAATAATAAATATAACTTCAAATGGTGAAATTGAACTTATTCACGATAGAGCAACAATGGAGGAAAATTATGAATAAAATACAAATTATTGCACTTTTTGGAGAAAGTGCTAGCGGGAAAGATACTATACAAAAGTGGGTTACAGCTAATTATGAAAATGTTAATTCTATAATTAGCTGTACTACTCGTCCTAAAAGAGATTATGAAAAAAATCAAATTGATTATTATTTTATATCATTAGAAGAGTTTACTAAATATTTATTAGAAGGGCAAATGGTTGAAGCCACTGATTTTCGAGGATGGTTTTATGGAACTCCTATTTGAGCATTAGATTCAAAAAATATTAATATTGGAGTGTTTAATATTGCGGGAATAGAGGCTTTATTACAAGATAATCGTTTAGAGGTTTTTCCCGTTTATGTAAAGGCTAATGATAAAGTTAGATTATTGAGAAGTTTAAATCGAGAGGAAGATCCTGATTGTGAAGAAATTTGCAGAAGATTTCAAACAGATAAAAAAGATTTTAGTTTTATAGATTTTCCTTATATGATTGTTAATAATAATGATCCAGGTCTGAATGAAGATATTCTAAGGGCAACTTTTGATAATTTAATTAATTAAAAAATGATAATTTAATGTATAAAGAAAAAATTAAGCAACTTTATACACCCAAACTAATTTATATAACGAGGAGGAATAAAAATGCTTAAAGTTAAAAAAAGAGATGGACGTATTGTTGCGTTCAACGAACAAAAAATTATTAATGCAATAGAAAAGGCATTTATGAGTGTTGATGAAGAAATTACTGAATATGCTCATGAAAAGGCAATTAATATTGCAGCTTACATTCGAGGTTATTATGAGGATGTAGAAGAAATACCAGAAATTGAAGAAATTCAAGATTTGGTAGAAAAAGGATTAATGGCTACAAAAAGAAAAGATGTAGCAAAAGCCTATGTTTTATATAGGGAAGAAAGAAATAAAATTAGAAATCAAAAAACAGAATTAATGAAAAATATTCATGACAAACTTGAAGCTTCTGATGTTCAAAATCAAAATGCCAATGTAGATGAATATTCTTTTGGCGGACGTATGGGAGAAGCAAGAAATGAATTAACAAAAAATTATGCTCTAAATTATATTATGTCTCCATTAGCTAGAAATAATCATCTAGAAAATATGATTTATACTCATGATTTAGATAGTTATGCAGTAGGTATGCATAATTGTTTAACAATTCCTTTTGATGATTTACTTTCAAAAGGCTTTAACACAAGACAAACAGATGTAAGGCCTGCTAATTCAATTAATACTGCATTTCAATTGGTTGCAGTAATATTTCAGCTACAATCTCTTCAACAATTTGGAGGAGTCAGTGCAAGTCATTTGGACTGGACTATGGTACCCTATGTAAGAAAAAGTTTTTATAAACATTTTAGAGATGGTTTTAAATATTTATATTGCGATGAAGAATTCAAAGAACAATCTAATATTGAAAATATTAGTATAGACGATGAAGATTATAAATATTATAATAAAGCTTATAATTATGCTTTAGAAATGACTAATCGTGAATTAATGCAAGCAGTAGAAGGTATGTATCATAACTTAAATACATTACAATCTAGAAGCGGAAACCAATTACCATTTACTTCTATTAATTATGGAACTTGTACTTTACCTGAAGGTAGAATGGTTACAAAAGCATTATTAGAAGGTTCAATTAAAGGTGTTGGAAAATTACATAAAACAGCAATTTTTCCTTGTGGAATATTCCAATGTATGAAAGGCGTTAATCGCAAACCAGGTGATCCTAATTACGACTTATTCCAATTAGCACTTAAATCAACAGCTCAAAGATTATACCCTAATTATGTAAATGTAGACTGGAGCGTAAATGTTGGATATGATAGAAATGATCCTAGGACATATGTTTCAACAATGGGATGCCGCACATACAATGGCGCAGATATTAATGCAGAAGAAGGAACTAATCCTCAAATTAAAGATGGTCGTGGGAATATTGCTCCTGTTACAATAATTTTACCAACTCTTGCGATGATGGCACAAGAAGAAGTTTCAAAAAATCCTTGGTCATCAGAAAAATATCCTGTAATTGATACTTTTCTTGAAATTCTTGATGAGAAATTATTTGAAGCTAGAGATATTTTAATTGAAAGATATAAATGGATATGTTCTCAAAACCCTGCTTCAGCAAAATTTATGTATGAAAATGGAGTTATGATGGGATTTGATGGTAAAACAATAGAAAGTGCAATGAAACATGGAACTCTTGCTATCGGACAATTAGGTCTAGCAGAAACATTACAAATTTTAATTGGAACAGATCAAACAACTGAAGAAGGTATGAATCTTGCAAAAAGAATTGAAAATTTATTTAAATTGCGTTGTGCGGAATTTAAGAAAGATAAGCATTTAAACTTTGGCGTATATTATACTCCTGCTGAAAACCTATGTTATACAGCAATGAAAAAATTTAAAAAACAATATGGAATTATTCCAAATGTTTCAGATAAAGATTTTTTCACTAACAGTATTCATGTTCCTGTTTGGAAACATGTTTCCCCATATGAAAAGATTGATATTGAAAGTCAATTAACAGGTTATTCTAATGCAGGTTGTATTACATATGTTGAATTAGACAGTGGAGTTAAAAATAATTTAGAAGCTCTTGAACAATTAGTAAACTATGCAATGGATAAAGATATCCCTTATTTTGCAATAAATGTACCTAATGATACTTGCTTAGAATGCGGATATTGTGATGAGTTTAACAATAAATGTCCTGAATGCGGAAGTGAAAATATTCAACAATTGCGTAGAGTAACAGGATATTTAACTGGAAATTATAAAACTGCTTTTAATAAAGGAAAACAGCAAGAAGTTGAGATGCGTTATAAACATTCTAAAGAATTAAAGGATTGAAATAATGAGGCTTGCTAGAGATATTGAGTTTGAAAATTATACAAATGGAAAAGGAATTAGAATGGTAATATGGAACCAGGGATGCAAAGTACACTGCCCTGGTTGCCATAATCCAGAGACTTGAAATTTAAAAGATGGGAAAGATTTTAAAATTGATTATTTAAAGAGTAAAATTAAAGAACACTCTCAAAAGCACTGTGGAATTACTTTAAGTGGCGGGGATCCTTTTCTACAACCGCAAGAAAATAAAGAATTAGCAATTTATGCTCATTCTTTAGGATTAAACGTTTGAATATATAGTGGACAATTATTTGAAAAATTAAAAGAAAATAAAGATGCTTTAGAATTATTAAAAAATTGTGATGTTTTAGTAGATGGACCTTTTATATTAAACCAAAGAGATATTACACTTCCTTTTAAAGGAAGTCCTAATCAAAGAATAATAGATATACAAAAAAGTTTAGAAAAAAATAAAATAGTTTTATATATTAAATAAAGATTACCTTAAAAAGATAATCTTTTTATATTGGAGGCATATATGAAACAAGTTACCCATGAAATGATTGAGATTTTTAAAATAAATAAATTAAAATATGACTTTATGGGGTATACTTTTAAAAGAACTAATGAATTAAGTTTTCATCATTTAGTAGTCCCTAAAAGAGAATGTAAAGCTCAAGGTCTTGGAGATGGATATTTATTTTGAAATGGAGCCATTTTAAAACAAGATACTTCTCATGATTATCTTCACATTATAGAAAGAATAGATAGAAAACGTTTTGAAAAAATAACAGAAATTCTTATATATGAAAATCAAATGAGAAAACTTGATAAAGAATCTCTCATTCGTATTAGAGAACTTCTATTAGAGTTTGAAGAAAGATATAAATATGAAGAAACTAAAGGCGGTCATCGCCTGATAAAATCTCAATATATTAATAATAGGATTGATTTATATTAATCCTTTTTTTTTGACTTTTTTTAAAATTAATGATATAATATTTATATAAGAAAAAAGAAAGGAATTTGATTATGAAGAGAAAAATATTAACATATCCAAATGATATAGAAATACTTTCATTAAAAAGTCAAGAAGTAACTGATTTAAAAGATGAAACTTTTAAACAATTAGTTCAAGACTTGAAAGATACATTGCATGAAGATCCTACAGGAGTAGGTTTATCTGCTATTCAAATAGGAGTTCCTTTAAGAGTATGTATTATAAATTATGGAAAAGAAATTGTCATGATTAATCCTGTTATTACTTGAAGACGTTCAGGTTCTTCTGGAATAAAAAAATTTAGAGAAGGATGTTTAAGTGATCCTGGCAAATATGTTGAAGTAGAAAGAGCGCAGAAAGTAATTTGTCAATATACAGATGAAAATGGAGAAAAGAAAGAAATCTCTGAAGGAGGCTGAATGAGTGCAATTATTCAACATGAATTGGATCATTTTGAAGGTATTTGTAAAGTTTATGAATTAACAAAGGAGTCTTAATATGAATAAAAATATTGCGGAAACAAAAATTAAAGGTTTAAAAATTTATATGAATGAAAATTATGTTACAATTATGGATAGTTATAAAATTCTAAATAAAAATAAAATGAGTATTATATTAGATAAAATCAAACAAAAAGAAAATTATTTTTTTTCTATTGATAAAAGAACAAAAAAATCTTTGATTAATGAGTGGTCTGCCCGCAATCGTTTATATAAAATGCACATATTAAGAAAATATACTAAAAATTGTATTTTTAAAAATAATATTAATCCAATATTAGATATTCTATATCAAATACTTGGATTTAGTAGAGGAGAAAGAATATGGAAGAAAAAGAAAAAGAAACTACCTTTGAGCTTGGAACTTTATATGATGTTAATAAAAATATCGTTCAAACTTCAGAAAAAGAACTTTCTCAAGGAGTTATTAATAGTAAAAAAGAAGAAATCAAAAATTTTTTAGAAAAAACTAACAATGAATATTATATGTTACTTTGCCACGAAAGAAGAGATTATACATTATTTGATTTAGGATATGAAACTTATTATACCTATAAAGAAAAATGTAAAAAAACAGTTGATGTATTAATAGATGAATGTTTAAAAAATAGGGGAGAAATTCGTGGTATTGATATTACAAAAGATAAACAAGCTATTGAGATATGAGTATCAATAGAAGAAGATTCTTATGTTTATTACTTCTTTCCATATAATGAAGGTGTTATAGACATAGAAGAAGAATTGGAGGCTAATAATGGATAAAAAAATAATTATAATGTGTAAAATGTTTGATATGCCTAGTCAAATTTTATTTGTAGAAAATAATGAAGTTAAAAGAACTTTAATTTCAACAATTGATAAATTAAATGAAGTTGTTTTTAATTTATTGCAAGAAGAAGATTGCCATATTGTTGATTTTAAAGGCTCTAAATTATATTCAAAAGGAATTGCTAAAAAACTACAAAATTATAAACTAGAAAAATATTCTAATTATGATTTAACAATAAATATTATATAGGAGGAGTAAAATGAAATATTTAATACAAACAGTTGAAACTTATAGAGTTGATAAAGAAGATGAAGCAAAAAGAATGATCGAAGAAGCAAAATCTGATAATCATTTTATCTTAAAAAAATATTCAAGTGAATATAAAGAAAAGAAACAAAAGGGCGAAATTATTGACACTTATTATAAAGTTACTTTAACAAAAGCTTTTACTGATGAAAAAGAACCTGAATTTAGAACTGAAATATCTTATGCTAATGATATAGAAAGTGCATTTTAAGGAGTAGAACTATGAAAATAATGAAGATATATGATGATGCTATATTACCAACTCGCGGCAGCGCGGAAGCCGCAGGTTATGATTTATATGCAAGATTAAAAGAACATGAAACACTACAAATTTTACCGCACGAAACCACAAAAATAGGGACTGGAATTGCTATTGAATGTCCTAAAGGATATTTTGCTGGTATCTTTGCTCGTAGCGGACTTGCTACAAAACAAGGATTAAGACCTGCTAACTGTGTAGGAGTTGTAGATAGTGATTATCGTGGAGAAATAATTGTAGCAATCCACAATGACAGTGATGAAATCCGCTATATAGAAAATGGAGATAGAATCGCTCAATTAATTATTATTCCATACCTATCAGTTGAATTAGAAAAAGTAAAAGAATTAACAGAAACTGAAAGAGGAGATGGTGGTTTTGGTAGCACAGGAACTAAATAAATCTCCTTTTTTTAAAATTATTATTCCTAATTACAATAATGGAAAATATATAGAAGCTTGTCTTAATTCTATTTTAAAACAAACTTTTCAAGAGTTTGAAATAATTATTATTGATGATGTTAGTGATGATAATTCTGTTGAAATTATAAATAAATATTGTAAAGAATACTCAAATATACATAGTATATTATTAAAAGAAAAAAGATGAAATGGTGGTAGTAGAAATTTAGGAATAGACTTTAAATCTCCTGCGCTTTATACTTTGTTTATAGATAGTGATGATGAATTTGATGATAGTTTTTGTTTAGATTCAATATATAAAATTATTATAGCAAATAATTATCCTGATTGTATTAGACTTTCTTATAATTGATGTGGAGATGAAAAAAGACCTGTTATACTAACTCAATCAACACCTGCAGATTTGGTTGCAGTATGTGATGTTGCTTGTTGAACAAAATGTATAAAAACAGAATTAATACAACACTTTCCTGAAAATACTTTAATGGAAGATGTAGTTCAGCATATCGCCCAATGTGACGTATTGCAAACTGTTGTCCCATGTTTAAAACCAATAGTAAATTGGAATAGAAATAATCCAACATCCTGTTCGACAAACCCAAATATTCAAAATGGAAAATGACTATCAAGTATGTATAGATATTGTGCTGATTTAATGGACTTACAATGTAAAACATCTTATTGCGAAGCTCATCGAGTATATCGAATGGAAACCGCACAAAAAGATATTAAAAACAATATTACAAGACAATAAAAGGAGGAAGCCTAATGAAATTTAAAAATATTTATTACCTTCAATCAATTCTTGCTATCGGTGGAATAGAAACCTTCTTCTATTATTTAGCTAAAAAATATAAAGATTATGATTTAGCCATCGTTTATAAATATTGTAATGAACAACAATTAGAAAGATTAAAAAAATATGTTAAGTGTATAGAGTATAAATCTGGAATGACTTTTGAATGTGAGCATGCTTTCTTTAACTTTAATACCGATATTATAGATTCAATAAAAGCAAAGGAATATTATTTGGTTTTACATGGCGATTATAAAGCTATGATAGACGCTGGACAACTAACAAAAGAAAACTTGCCTGGTCATCCAAAAATAACAAAATATATAGGCGTTTCTCAATTAGTATGTGATACTTGAAAAGAAATAACGGGAAAAGAAGCAGAGTTATGTTATAATCCTTTTGAACCTGATAATGTTGAAAAAGAATATATATTTATAAGTCCTACTAGACTATCTATTGAAAAAGGCGGAAAGCGTATTATTGCTTTATCAAATGAATTAGATAAGAAAAAAATAAAATATACTTGATATATATATTCTAATAGTAATTTACCTGGATTAACGAGTCCAAATGTGAAAGTTTTATCACCTAAACTAGATATTCAAAATGAAATTGTTAAAGCTGATTTTTTAATTCAATTGAGCGATAATGAGGGATATTGTTATAGTGTAATCGAAGCGTTAACCAATAATATACCGGTTATTGTTACACCTGTCCCAGTTTTTAAAGAGCTTAAAATCAATGAGACAAATTCAATAATATTAAATTTTGATTGCTCTAATTTAGACGAAGTAATTAATAAAATTCAAACTAAAAAATTTAATTTTACTTATAAAGCTCCTGAGGATAATTGGAAACAATTACTTGCTCCTGGAGAAAGCCAATATCAAAAAGAATTAAATATGATGTGTGTCGTGTCTGCAACAAGTGCATATCAAATTCATCATTTAGAAGATAAAAATTTAGGAAGAATTCCTGAAGCTGGAGATAAATGAATAACAACTTTAGATAGAGCTTTATTTCTAGATGGACAAAATGATTTTAATAAAAATTTCGTATCAATTGTAGAAAAATTTCCAAAAGAAGAAATAGAAAAAAAGAAGAAACAATATAATATAAAATAATTATTTCTTCTTTCTTTTTTTTTGACAAAAGCGAAATAATATGATATAATGTAGATATAAGAAATAAGGAGGAGATAATATATGAATATATTATCATTAGATTTATCTACAAAAAGTTCTGGCTGAGCACTCTTTGAAGCTGGTAATTTAAAAGATTGAGGATGTATTGCTTCCTCATCAACAGATTTAATAAAAAGAATTTATATAATGAGAGATGGGATTCAAGAAATTTTATCTAAATCAAAAGTAGATAAAATTATTGTAGAAGAAGTTCGTCCTGAGGGTGGATATGGAGTCGGAAATCAAAAAACTCATAGAGCTTTAATGTGACTTCAGGCGGCAATCGCTTTTATGGTTTATGATTTTGATAAAAAAATAGAAATAGAATATATTTATCCAAGCTCTTGAAGGGCCACTTGTGGAATAAAAAATGGACGTGGAATAGTTCGTTCAACTTTGAAAGAGGCGGATATAGCTTTTGTAAAAGACAAATATGGATTAGATGTTAATGATGATATTGCAGATGCAATTTGTATAGGATTAGCTCAATACTTAGAGCAAGATAATAATGAAATAAATTGGGGGTAATTAAATATGTTTTGTAAACATTTAAAATATAAAATATTAAAAGTTTTTTATGGAGATATGATTACTTATATGAATAATAATAGACAAATATGTAAATGTGAAAAATGTAATAAAATTTTTATGAAATAAAAAAAGACCATAGCTTTTTATTCGCTATGGTCTTTTTTTGTTGCTTCTTTTTATTAAAATTTTTAAATTTAGCAGGTAATAATTTTTATTTAGAAAATATAATGCTTTTTACGTCAAAAAAGAAAATATTATCTTATAACTCTCAAAAATAATAAAAAAAAATAAATAAAAAAAAAGACACCCTTAAAAAAATAGGGTATCTTTTTTTATTTTTACAATTTTTCTAATGCTCTCGTTGCGGAAATAGACATAGTTCCATTAGGCGCAAGTGGCAATGATATAGTATTTATCATATAATCTCCAAAAATATTGCTTTGAGCATCTTGAACTCCAATTCTAATATTTGGTTCTATTTGATAAATAGGTAAACATTGAACTTGAATATTTTCATTATATTTTGTGTGATTATAAAGTAAATTTTTAATTTCTACAAAACAACTATTTGAAGATCCGCCCAAAGAAAGCATATTGTAAATATTACTTGATACTTGAATATAAGGTTGTCCTTTATCTTCGCATTCTTGTCTCTTTTTTGCGGTATCCGCCTGTCCTGATTCAATTAATACAAAATCAGGAACATCTGGCTCAAATACGCAGTTAAAACTATCACTAGATTCAACTAAAGATCTTCTACCTATATTTGAAACACTAAATTTACTAATCTCTGCATTTGAATCTATAAAGTCTAAAAAGTAAGTCAATTCCTCAGGGTGATCTTTAACTTCTTGATAAAAATCTCCTGTATATATAGTTTCACCATTTTCAGTATAAGATTCAGCTTTTAAATTATATATTTTAGGCCATTCCGCAGCAAGTTCAGGATAATAATAATTAGAGTTTATTCCTAGAGGTTCTGCCATTACGCCTTGTAAATATAATTCTGTTCTTCAATCTGTTGTTTTTACTTTTGTTAATTCTTTACTTTCTGTCAATACATATTCATATTCTTTATTTGAAAGTTCTTCAATTTTATTGTTATATTTTTCTAATTCTATCTGAATTTTATTTCTTAGATTTTCAATTTCTTCTTGCTTATCTAAAATTTCTTGTTCTAAAATTGGTCTTTGAATTAAATAATTTTGTAAAACTGCTAATTGATTCTGCAAATTCTCTAAAGCCATTTGTTCTAATTCAAGTTCCATAGTATAATTATCAATTTCAGTTTGTATCATTTGTTTTTCTTCTTCAGAAGTAGCTTTTTCTTTTTCTTCTTCTAAGGTTTTTATTTCTTGTTTAATCATATCTACTGTTGCTTGTTGTATTGTTATATCTGTATTCATATCAGCAATTGCCGCATTTATTTGTTCTATTGTTCCCATTTCCTCTAAAGCAAGATTATCTTTTTTAATATCTTCTTCGTTTTGACTAATTTTATCTTCCATAGGAGCAATAGTATTAATATAGTTAATATATGAACTCTTTTTTTGTGTTTGAATATCTAAATAATGATCAGACTGTTGATCAATAGTTCAACTATATCTATTTAAAGTAGATTGATCTACATAAACTTTTTCACTATCTCCTTGGCTAGGAAAATCATTTATTGTTGGATATCCAATTGTTTCTAATCCACTTACTGTTAAATAACTTTCGGTCTTTCCATCTCACATATAAATTACATTTGTACTCTTATCTAGATAATAAGTTTTATTAACTCCTACCTTAGGGAAATTATTTTTAGTTTGGTATTCAATAGGAATTGTAGCTTTTTCAAGTCCATCATCAGGATCTAAATAAAAGAAACAATTATATATATTACCAATTTTTGGTTTTTTATCAATAGCTAAATGATAGCGGATTGGGACTGAAACTCCATCTCCAGTTTTCCTTGTTCCTCAAACTACATAATCGTTTTTTATATTCACATATTGAGGATTATTAGAATAAGAAGTTCCCAAAGTGCTATCTAAATTATAAGCTCTTTTTCCTTTTGCCATATCAACCAAATAATCACTATTAGATAATTTTTTTATTTCTGCTGTTGCTTGTTTTGTATTCAAATAGTTTTTTATTTCTTGGAATCTGAAATTACCTGAAACATCATAAAAATATTCATAGTTATTTCCTAATGTATTTTTTATTTTATCTAAAATAGTTGTGACATTATCTCCAGCATTTCCAATTAATTCAGTAGGAAAAGTAAAATCGGTATAAATAAAACCAATATCGTCTCCATAAGAGAACATTCTATGTTGTGCATGAGATGTGGCTTCACTATAATCAACAGTTAATCCATAGGATGGAACCCCATTTGTATAATCTCAATACATATAAATAGGAGTATTTCCAATCCATTTCATAACTGCTTTAATTCTATCATCTATATCACTAATTATAATTTTAGATAATTGTTCTCCGCCAAAGTGATTAACTGCTTCTCTAATAATTTGAGAAACTACAGGCTTAGAAATAAGAATATTTCCTTTATCATCAATAGTTTCTCATTCATCAAATTGCGTAGATGCGGGAATTGTACCTCCGCATTCGCCATTTAAAGTGCACATCTTATCTTTTAGTTGTAAAGATATTGTAGTTCCGCTTGAACTATGAGAACTATTAGCAGAGTTTACAACAAAAGTTCCTTGCGGAAACCAAATAATTTTTTCATTTAAATATTGATTTGTTCTATTTTCAATTCCAACTTCTAAAAAGATTTTTTTATTTATTGAAATTAAGTTATTAACGTCTGTAATAGAATACATATCATCTTTCACAAACATACTTAAATTACAAGTTCTTCTTACTGCAGAGCTCCCATTAATACTTTCACTTCCACCTGTGACTAATCCTTGAATTTCGTTAATAGGATTTTCATTTCAATCTAATAAAGTGATTTTAATATATTGGTCTTGAATTCTTTGTCTATTTATTAATTGTAAAAATTCACTGTCTGTTGAATATATATATTGTTTTTCCATTCTTTCACCTCATTACTCTGGAAGGATTCCATATTTCTTACATTTATCAATAGTGAAATCATCTATTTCTGTTGCAGTTGCTGAGAAAGATCAAATTCTACGACCTGTAGGCCCAAAAGGTGCTAATGAAATATCCATTAACCTAACTAAAAAATTTCCTTCTGTTGGAGACCTAAAAATTTTCACTTCATTTGCGTATAAAAATTCTGCAACCTTATCTCTAAATGCTTTTTCATAAACTATATCTGTTGCTGGTGTAATTTCATTATCTATATTATATTGTTCATAAAAGTCTAAATTCTTACCAAATAATTCCTCTTTTGTAGTAAATAATTTTTCTTCATCCATATCAACAGAAATAACTCCTGAAATTGGAAATTGTAAATAGTTTACATTAGCATTGCGTTTAATGAAAGGATATTGGCTTCCAATAGTTTCAATTTTTGACTCATTATAAACTCTTTTAAGCGAAGATACACTTGGATTAAAAGCAATTTTTAACTGTCTATCTTTATTAACTAGATACATATGTTCAAAAACCACCATAGTAGGATCTATGAATTTAGTCATAATACCTCTATCTCCATTATTTTCTATTCCTTGAACTGCATAATTATAAAAAACTCCACTCTTAATTGTATAATCTGTTCAAGTAAAATCTATTAATGATACATCTTCAAAAGTTTTAAAACACATATCTTCTCATATAGTAAAATTAGTCTCACTTGAGCTTCTCCTAATAACCATTGTACCTGTATATTTAGAATTTTTTTCGTTCTTTTTAATATGTAATATTACTCTTCCGTTTTCAGGATCTTTCTCTCCTGTTAAAATAATATCAAGAGTTAAAGCTGATTGCTGAATAACTGAAAATAAAAATGTTTTAGATGTAGAATATAAACTTTGTGTAGTATACTCAATTACCATTCTATAAGTTACACCTGCGGTAAACGCATATTTTAAAGTATATTCAAATGAATTTACACTATTATAATTATTTGAATAAAGTGTTTCACTGTCTGTTAATAATTCATTTGTCGCATTGTTGTAAACTTTTATACGATATGCTCTTAATATTTCTGTTTCCGCACTATTTTTAAAAGTTAATTTTCCATTAATTTTTGTGTTTGCAATATTTCAATTAATAACTTTTGTTTCGTCTTCTGAAAATCCTTGGACTGTTAATTGTGGTTGTGATATTCCTCTAATTAAACAAATTGATGACCATTCTGAAAAATTATTTAAATTAGTATTTAACCAACTATCTATTGCTTGTGGTGTTGATAAAGAAACATTTGAAGCATCCATATTAGTGAATCTAATTTGAACTTTGTAATATTTATTTAACTCAAATCCACCAGATATATCAGTTTTTGAAATTTTTATATAATATTTATAACTAGTTTTTATATTTTCATCTGTTAGAATATTTGTTAACATAATCTCAGTAGGATATTTAACGCTATCTAAAACTGATAAATTCGTCTCCTGATCTCTAACTGTAATTTGTGCATTTTTTATATCGTCAATAGTATTATAATCTGAAATAGAAAAATATAATTTACATACATTTTCTTCTTCATTTTCGCTGTCAACTAAGAAAGCCGGCATATATGTTTCTACTACTGGCGGATATAGGTTATTATAAACTGCCATATCTATTTCCTCCTTTTTTCTCTACTTATATAAATTAAAAATCCTCATTTTTTATTTAATTATTTTAGACCAAATAAAAAGAAGAGGCCTATTGAATATGACCTCTTTCTCGTAAATTTTCTTCGTGAACTTTTTTTATATAATTAATATCAACATTTTCTTCTTCCGCTCATTTTGTTAGTATTTCAATCATTCAGCTATCGCCCTTCAATGTGCAAAAATAATTTTCTGCTTCTTTTAAAATTGCATAATGATTATCGTGATAATGATTAATTAAAATAAGTAATTGAGTACGACTATCACTTAATTCACTTAAATGAGTTCTTTCCTTTAATGCAGAAAGTGATTGACTTACTTCATTAATTTTATCTTTTTTACTAAAATACCTATTAAGAAGAAGTTGAATCACAGTGAAAAGTCCACTTGACCCAAGTAATGCCACTAAAATAGTTAAAACCATCTCGTTCATATGTTATATCTCCTTCCCATTACTCTATAACATTTTAAAAAATATTTAAAATATATTATATGATATTGTCCTTAGATTAATTTGCTAATGTTGAAGTATCTACTAAAATAAACTGAGACCAAAAATCAAATTCATTGTAATCTGTGATTACTATTGTGTTTGTTACAGTGTATGTTGATATATTTATTTCTGGTTTATAAAAATTACTTTGATTATAAGTTGCTTTAAATATATCTATATTAGAACTTCCATCTGTTAAGATTAGATTTGTAACGGATGCTCTTCGTACTGTGCCATCAGGATAATAAGTTATCTTAAGAAATTTATTTATTAAAGTATCTGTTGTGGGATCTGGTGTTGAAGGTGTTGCTTTTAATATCGGAGTTTTAGAACTTACTTTACTCCTTGTTGAACTTGTATATTTATATTCAGAAAATAATTTAGTAATATTATCTGGAATATTAAAATATAATTTAGTACCATTCTTAAGAGCATCACCTACTTTTAATGGTCTTATCTTAGGATCTTCAATATAAATGTGCCTATATGCCTGGCAATTTGTAACTTCAGTAATATCTTGTACTTTATCTGATATTTTATACTCATTTTTATTTACTTCCAATTTATTTGTTTCAAGATTGTAAAAATATATAGTCCCACCACTGACTTTGGCTCCAACATAAATGCCATACTCATATGGATCATCTAAATATTCATGGATCCATGTGTCATAACTCCCAGGAGAACTATTATTAAATTTACATATACTTCTGTCAACATATGTCCCATCAAGTTCAGCAATATTGATAAAATCGTCAGGGAAGTCTGTATATAATGTTCTGCTCGTCAATATATCCCCAACCATTATTCTTCTTTTATAAATTTTCTTCTTTTTACTGGTAGTGTAATGTAGTATGGCTCGTGTTTTTAAATCAAACATTTATACTACCTCCTATAACATACTTTTTAATGAACAAGATGCTGGGGAACTAGTTATTTCTATTTCACATACACAATAGAAATCTCCGTTTTTCTTCCAATTTACAGTACAACCTGATGCTGTTCCATCTAAAGATATTCCATATTTTGCACTAAATCCTGCGTAAATTGTATTTCCATCTAACGTAAATTCTTGAGATTTACCTTTCTCAATTGTTGCTAATTGATTTGATAGTGATTCATCTGACCAAATATATAATAAAGGACTGAAATCTTGAGCCATACTATTAGTTATAGTAATTTTATTCTGTACTGGCGCTGCTTCATATTCAACTCCTTTAACAATTCCATTTAAATAAAATCCATTTCAATAGAATACTATATCATATACTTTATTTGGTTGTGGAGAAAAATTCCCATCTGTGACATCATCTCCTGCCATTTTAAAACTAACACTAGTCGGTGGCGTTACTGCAAAAGAGCAACCATTTGAAGAAGTTTTAAAAACAATAGATGATGAAAATTTAGTTGAATCAGTAAATGTTAAAGTGTCTAAAAAACTAAGTAAAAGTGAAGAAACTGTTCCATCATTTCCCATACACCTTATCTCTTCATTATCTGCAGTAATCATTGGAGTTGATGAAGTTCAAATTGTGATTTTAGGTTCTGATCCTGTACTTGGAGAATAAGTTGATTGACTTATTTTTCTTATTCTATTTATTTTTTTAATTCCTACTATTTTTGATACTCTAGCATATGTGCCACTTTGATCAAAGTTTCCACTATTTGTTTGACCTGTAAAATATCCAGTATCTCCAACCCATAATTTCTTTTTATCAGTAGAAATACAAGCTCCTATTCTAAATATACCTGGATCGTTATTTGATCCTTGTAGCAATTGAATATCAGGAAAGCATGTTGATGTTCCATACATATAAGATGTATTACCAATACTCATTGCTATTTTAAATTGTTCTTTTAAATCTATTTTTAATATTTCTGTTGTTGAATTTGTACTACCTTGCCCAGTAAAAGTCACTTCAACATAATCATAAGAGCTCATATCAAGATTTTTTACTGTATTGGGAGTTAACATATTATTTCAAGAAGTTGTATGCCATAAAGTTGTTTGAGCATACGCATCGTCTGTTGTATATGATTCTCATCCTGTTGGAGCGTTAAGACCAGTGTAAGAAACAACTGTACCAATAGGAAGAGCATCATTTATTTTTACACTTATTTCTTTAAATTGCCCTGTTTTAGGGTCTCTATATTTTAATCCCATTTATATTTCCTCCTTTTATTATTTACAAGGCTCTGTCCCATTGTGTGCCACTATAGAATTTACTATGAAATTATGATAATCTCCATATACAGATAAATTATACATTATAGTAGGCTCTGTTTTTGTTCTTACAATTTCTTTTATTTTAATTGGGCCATTAAATGTGATTAAGGTATCATTTTCAGTTAAAGTAGGTAAATTCTTATAGTTTGTTACAGAGTGATAGCCATCTATTGTTAATAATGGGTGATACGCATTCATTACTACATAATCATTATTTTCAAGAATAACTTTGACTTGATCTACTACTTTTTGATTAGTTATAGTCTTTTTTACAGTAGATAGCTTAAATTGTTTTTGACTTTCATTATAAACAACAACTTGATCATTCTCTTTTAAGTCTTCGATATTTTTAGTTATTCCATCAAGAGATATTAAAATTTGCGAACCTTTCTGAAAACAGCAAGAATTACTACCTTTCAGTCTACAAAAAGGAATAATAAAATCTGTTTTTTTACAATAATGTCCATCTACATGAAAATTAGAGGAGTTGACTCAGGTTAAACCCCCTCCATTAATAAATGGACCTCCTGTTATTATATCATTTGTAATAACATAGGGTTTAGTAGTATCATTATATTGTGAATTTACTCAATCTTGAAAAGTCATACCATATTCTGAATAATATGTAATAGGATTATTAGGTATCGTAGTCGAAATAATTTCAAAAGAAAATTTTGGTTTAGTAGTTGATATTCCAGATAACTTTTCTTTAACCGCCCTTACACTAGGAGCCTTATCAATTTCATTGCCTTCTAAACTATCTACTACTTCCGTTCCAATATTATTTAAAGTATCATCTTCTATTCATAATTGAACAGATGGACTTGTCGGCTCAACTTTCCCTATTGAAATTATTTCATCTATATTTGAATCATTTAATTTAACATTTCCATTAGCGGTTCCCGCATAAAGCTCATTTGTGTCAGTAGTTATTGCTAATTCACCTTGAGCAAGAGTTATATTTGAAATATTAGAAGATAAACCTCTTTTTATTTTTATCGTATTTGCCATTTAAAAAACTCCTTTCTCTCATAAATAAGAAAAGGTACTTTTAATTAAAAAGTACCTCCATCAATAACAGAAGTTGCATCCAATTTATTAGCTAATAAATTATCAACTGCTGTTTTTGTATAAGCATCTGTAATACCATAACCAGCTAATGTAGTTGCTTTAGCTGCATATGTTTTACCTGCATCTTCTTTTGTTAAGTATGGTGTTAAATCTACTACAGAACCTAATTTATCCCATCCTTCACCAGTTCATGCAACATTCATTCCTGTGTCTTCAAGATTATAAACATCCCCAATTACTTGACCTTCAGTAGGTAATGCTGCTTCGTTAGCTACACTGGCTTTATATTTATAAACTGACGCCACTTTTGCATCTACTTCAGTTTTTGTGTAAGCATCTGTGATACCATATCCTGAAATAGTTGTTGCTTTATTAGCCTTGCCTTCAACAGTTGTTGTTAATGTTTCAACCGTAGCTTTATCAGCCTTTTTACCTAATTCAGTGTTCATAGCTGTTTTTGTATATACATCAGCACTATTTGCTTTTGTTGCTATTGATGCTTTAATATCTGTGTCATCATAGTTAGATAATCCTGCTAATTTTTCTTTTTCTGCAGTTGTATAGTCATTAGTAGATAGCGTTTTTCCAGTTACTTTATCTACTTTTCCTTCTAAAGCGGCATTAACTGTAGTTGTATCTGCTTTTTTAGCAATATCTGCTTTAATAGCCGTATCATTATAATTATCAACAGATGCTAATCTTGCAATTTCAGTATCTGAAATTAATGATTTTCCTGCAACTTTATCAACTTTATTTTCTAAAGCTGTGTTCATTTCAGTAGTTTTTACATAACTTTTTAATTCTTCTTTTGTTGCTAAAGTTGCTAATGTATTAGATAAATCTCCAATATCTTCAACAGTAATATTAGCTCCAGTAGTTACTCTACCTTTAGCATCAACAGTAACTTTTGTATAAGTACCTGCGGTAACGCCACTATTAGCTAATTCTAATGCCATCTCAACATTTTGAGATCCATCGAAAGCTACGCTACCTGTGGCATCGCCTGTTGCACTAATAGTTCTAGCTACAGTTAATTTGTCTGCGCTTGCAACCGCACCTGAGGCACCGCCTTTAACTATTTTTACATTTCCATTTGTATCCCCAACATATAATTCTTGTGTGTCAAGAGCTATTCCTAATTCACCTGCAAGTAATGTCATCTTCGCAAGATCTGCTTTTAGCCCTCTTTTAATTCTAATTGTATTTGCCATTATTATTTCCTCCTTAATATTCTCCACCATCTAAAGTGGCAGCTTCTAAATCTTCTTTTGTAAGATAAGTATTTGTCTTATCAAAAGGTGCTTTCTCTTCATCATAAAATACGATATAATATACATCTTTGGTTCAAGGATTGCACTCTCAAAAAATAGTTATTCCTTGATTATCTTTATTTATTAAATATTGTTTTCTACTAACTTGAAAACTTTGTTTATTATTTTGGCTAGATTGAACTATTCCTGAAATAATATAACTTCCTATTTTTAAATCACTTGCAATAAGAGGATTTTCTTCAGTTCCTATTAATTCATTTACCACAATAACTTTTTTCATTTCTTCTAGAATTTTTTCAGAAGAATAGGTAGATAATGCGGAAATCGTTGCATCATCAATTATTCTTAGATTTACGCTGTTTAAATCACCTGAAAGAGAAACTCCATTAATACTAGGTTTATTTATTAAGCTATTGTAATTGCTAGAAATTGCGGAAGTGTTTGCTGATATTCCATTTTTTTCAGTTGTATTAAAATTAATTTGATTTGTGGATGTGGAGATAGTGATATTAGTATTTGGTTTCGTAGATGTTTGTATCATAGGCTATTCACCTCTCTTTTCAGCGGCTTCAGGATATAGAACAAATTCTTTAGCTCCTTCTGTATCAAAACCAGTTAATGTATTTATACCATTATATTCAATTTCATATCAATATGTCATTGTTCCTGATTTTAAGAAATTTCCAATACGAGTTTCATCTGATGTTAAAACTAAATCAAACACATTGCTTTCTTCTTCTACTGTAAAAACCTTTTGAAATAAAACATCTTCACAATTGCCTTTTTTCATAATAGAGAATTTTATTTTATCTCCAACAGAAAAATTAACATCGTTATTTAAAGTGATGATTAACTGATCGCCTCTATTAACATGAATAGAGCCATTTTCTTGTATTAAAGGTAACTTCATGTCTATATATCTCCTTTCTTCTCTCTGATTTCAAATATAAAAAATTTAAATTAAAAATTAAATATTTTTAACCTATATATATTTAAAAAGATAATCTTCAGTTTTAATCTTTTTAGCCCAATAAAAAAACATCAACTATTTAATAGCTGATGTTATATTTTAATTTTCTTTTTTATCTTCTTCAGGTATTTCTACTGCCCAAGTAATTACTTCTGTATTAGAACTTGTATTTGCTAATTTAACTATATTTTCAATAGCTTTCTTACCTTGTACTATAACTGCGGCGATTACAACTCCTAGAACACCAACACTAGATAGAGTGTTTAAAGTTTCAGTTGAAACTAACATAGTTCCAAAAGTATTAATAATCATTTCATTTATAAAAGGTAACATAGTGAATGCTACACTTATAAATACTGCAGCTACATAAAATACGAATGCTTTTAAAATTCCATTAAACATTCTTTTTCAAGAAAACTCTTCTTTTTTAGTCCAAATATTAGAAATAGTTCCAGCTACAGTATTAGTGACTACTAAAATAGCAAAGATAATTCCTAACCAACCCATTATATGTAGGGTATTTAAAATTGCGTTTAACATAACTCCTCCTTATTTTATTTTCTTTTTAAAGCTTCAGCTCTATAGAAACCTGTTGTTCCTGTTGAATTTCCTACTTGATATGGATATGATCTTCCATCCCAGATTTTTAAAATTTGTCTTGTCCATCCAATACCATATGCAGTATTTGAAGTTCCATACGAGCTTCCATTTCCTGTTCCTACAATCTCAACAGTATCTCCTACTGATAAAGGTCTAGGTGTTGGCGCAGGTGCTGGAGCTGGTTCATTATAGGCACTAATTGAACTTTCATCCATCCAACCTAAATCTCCTGTTGTGTTATAAGGGTGAGCAGTTCCAGGCGCTTTACGTGTAATGTTAGTTACTTTATTACTTACACTACCTGCTGGTGATAAGGCTGTAGAACTTACATATAAAGCTCCATTAATAATTACTTTATCACCAATATTAAATTTATCACTTGGTGTAGGTGCTGGTGTTGGAGTAGGCTTTGGTTCTTCTGCATCTATAGCTTTTTGTACATCATCTGGTAAATAGATAAAGCATCTAAAATAATATCCTGCTCCGCAGCCCCATCTACCATTATTATTTGTTCTAGTGCTATTCCAGAAAATTGAACTTGAACCCCAACCAGATTCAGAAGTATATACTGAGTTATTATTATTTACTCTTTCAACTATTGCAACGTGTCCAGCATCGCCTTCTTTACCCCAACACATAATAGCTCCACGTCTTGGAGTTGAGCCTGTTTGTAATCCTGCAGCTTCTGCTCTTTCTTTAAATCCTACTGCGTTACAATTTAATGTAGTATAAGTACATCCACTAGTTTCTCTAGCAATGTTTATAATTTCATTAAATCTACCACTAGCATAACCAACGCAGTTTGCTAAAGCATCTGCATATTGATATCTAGGGCTTCCCTTTATACAAGTGTTCCAACCACCAGAACCTCTTGTAATAAAATTCTTATTATTTGCAGGTCTTGTAGTTCTCATTGTAAAACCTGTCGCTCCTATCCCTTCAGGATCATCTGCATTTAGATTTTCAATTTCTCCATCTTCATTTAATTGTTCAGGACTATCTGAATTAAATAAATATTGAACATCTTCATCATCGATATCATCTCTTAAAAATGCTTTTGCAACCATAACCCTAACAGCTTCTGGAGCTTGTTCTACTCTTGCAATTCTTTCTTCACTTGATAATTGTGCCATATTAATCCTCCTTTTCTTGTTTTTTATCTTCTGTAATTTCCTCTTGTGAGGTCTTTTCTTGTCTTTGTTTTTGGAGAACTATAGAATATTGATCTGAAAGTTCTCTAAAAACATCTTTAAATATATAATAAATACCTTCAATAGGTAAATCACATTCATTAATCATATTAATTAATTTGTCTCTCAATTCTTCCATGATATATCTCTCCTTATATTTTCATTATATCATAAAATCTTCCCTTTGTCAAGTTTTATGCAGTTCTTTTTCAACAGTAAAAAGCTTGATATGGCGGCATGTTACCTGCATCTCCATCTCCTGTACTATTTGTTGTTCCAGAAACAGTATGGGTATGGTTTTGACTAATTCCGCCAGTTGCAGATGCATTGGTTGTTACGCTATGTGTGTGCGCCCCAGCATCACTTGAATATACGTCTTGATTATAATCTGCGTTAGTTCCCTCAAATGACATACATCTCCAATTAGGTTGAGTTCCGCTCGCATATGAAGTTGTTTTACTAGTAACTCTGTGACCATGTGAACCAGCGCTTGCCGCACTTCCACTTAATGAGGGGATGCTATGAGTATGCCCCACATTATTTTCTCCTGTGGTAATGCTAACTCTATGAGTATGCGCTTGTAAACTTGCACTACCGCCACTAGTACCTGCCGCATATTTAGATCCCGCTGCTAAAATAAATGTATCTGTTATTCGAGTTCAAGCCCCTCCAAATAATATCTCAGGACTTGTTGCCTGTTCTGAAAAATATAAACTTCCAATAGGGTGCGCAGCTAACATTATTTCTGCTTTTAAAGCATTAGCTAATTCAGTTATAGTGATATTATCTTGTAAATCTATTCCTGCCACTGTAGTTGATTTCTCAACTTTATTTTGATTTAAAATATAACCTTGATGGGCACTTAAAACCTTTTCTTCTGAAAATGTTGCTTCTGTTAAATTATCTATATTAGTTAAAGATGAGGTTGGATCTTCTCAAGTTGGAGCGACTTGTCCGCCATGAGATTTTAAAATTTGCCCTTCAATGCCACTATCTATAGGAGCATAAAAACTAGCATTTGTAGTATTATTACCATTCAATTTTATAATTGCATTGTCTCCTTTAGGACCGCTAGGACCTTCAGGACCTCTAATATTATTAATTATTTTTCATTCATTCAATGAATTTTTATATTTTAAATTAGCCATTTTCTATACCTCCTATTTTAATATGCCTACAACTTTTAAAGTGGATCCTGCGTCTCCAAAATCTGCATTTCATTCAAAATCAGCCCCGCTATAAACATTTCATATACTTCCCACACAATATGTTCCAGTTCTATTTCCAACTATAATAATTTTAGTAATACAGCCTTTCCAATAATTATTCGTTGATGGAGGCAAAATGTAATTTTGCCATCCCGGATGATAATCGCTATCTTCAACTCCATTGTCACCTTTCCATAAAACAATACCACCATTAAATTGAGAATTAGTTCCTGAGGTACGTCCGCCGCAATTTAATTCAACAAATAACACAGAATATTTTTCTATATTTGGAATATAAATGCCGCCATAATATTCGGACATTTCATTTCCTGTTCCTATTTTAGTTCTTAAAGTATGACTCAAATATCCATTGTTATTATATCCATTAGTAATAGTCTTTGCAGCTTTTGTTTGATTTGACACTATTTCAGTCACATGGGGTGTTTTTCAAGAGTTAAAAGTTGTTGTTAAATCAGTAATTTTTCCATTTAATATTTTACCTTGATTTGCACTTAATGGAGTTACAATACTCGTAGATGTTAAATTATCTATACATGCATCGGCTCAAGAAAAATCATAATCAGTAGCACTTGCTTTTTTAATTATTTGTCCTGTAGATCCGCCTGAAGGAATACCACGTTGCGCAAATGCATTATAAGCTCCGCCTGAAGTTAAAACAGATGTACTTCCACTTATTAATTCTTCTGTTGTTGTTGGAATGGTTGGCTTATTATCTAAATCATTATAAGAATTCGTTCCTGCTACTACTGCTAGATTAGTTCATTGTGGGGATTGATTTGCACCTTTAGAAACCAGTGCTTGTCCTATTAGACCGCTTGAAATAGGAGCATAAAAACTAGCTTCTTTTAAATTAGATCCATTAATTGTGATATCTGCGTTATCACCTTTAGGACCTCTGGTTGATAAAATTGATTTTCATTCATTACTATTATTTTTATATTTTAAATTAGCCATTTTTTATTTCTCCTTTCTTATTTTTCAGGCTCCTGGATAGTACCTCCTGTTGTATCGGTTTTTCATTTTCCAATTGCAATAACAGAAATGCAACCACTTACACCAGTGCTTGTTGTTGGTCTTGATATCCATACTGTCCCTGCAGATGAAGTTGAGACACCTTGATGTCCTTCGACAATCAATCCTGATTGAGATTGAACCGTTATTGATGTTGCGGGAGTATAAGCAAAAGCATAAGATCAATTACCTAAATTAATACTTCCACTATATTCATATAAATTTCCTCATGTTGACGAAATAGGTAAATTTGAAAAAGAAACTCTTTTTACACAAATTAAAATTCCATTAGAATATTTAATATAAAAATTATCGCCACCACTGTCTCCTCCAATTATAGCTCCAGCTAAATTTAATCCAGAAGTATCTTGTTGTGCTGCGGTTGCGGTTCCATAAAAGTGTTTATCTGTAATTCCTGTCCCTTCGAGAGCCATTGTAGGTCCAAAAAAGTTATCATATATTCCGTGAGAATTTTCATTAGCAAATAAATAAATTCCCTTGTTTTGATAGGCAGCTAACACTGAGCTCTCTCCAGAATCAATATTAGCTCTAAGATCATTTGCTGTAATTGTTCCATTTACTATTCCACCGGTTAAAGGTAGGTAATTAGCGAATTTATCATTTAATATTTTACCTTGATTTGCACTTAAAGCTTTAGAAATGTCTATTGAATTTAAAGAATTTTCAATAATAGGAACCTCTATATTAATTGTTTTATTTTCATTTGCATTTGCAGAAAAAGTTCCAAGTGAAGTTCCATTTTTTTGTATATCTAAAATTGCATTATTTACAGTTGGCATTTGGTGCTCAATTCAAGTTGGATTTTTATTAGCTCCATTTGATTGTAATATTTGTCCAGATAAGCCACTTGAAATAGGTGCATAAATAGAAATATTATTTGAAGAAGTGCCATTCAAAGTTATATCTGCATTATCGCCTTTTGGACCTCGTACAGCAGATAAAGACTTTCATTGATTATTTGAGTTTTTATATTTTAAATTTGCCATATAAACCTCCTTTTATCTCTATTTATTTTATTGATAAAAAACTAATATATTAACACATACTGTTTGCGCAGTTGGACTTTTTATATCAACAGAATCAACTCAGTTTTTTGTATTATCTGCAATTGAATTTGTCTGTTTCAAATAAGGAATTAAAGTTGAAAAATTATTAGTTGTTTTTCCATAGCATCCAATTAAACAACTTCCTAATATTGTACCTGGAACATTTGCATAATTAGGTTTATAATTATAAACTGTATTTGCGGCCAATGTTATATCTCCGCTTGATAAACAATATATTTTTGTATTTAAATTATTAATTCTTGTATTAGTTTCTGTTTTTGTATAATAATCATTTGGATCAAATATTTCTCCTTCTTGAGATTCATCTATCCATAAAACTGTTGATGAATCAGTAGGTGTTGTTAAACCAATCTCAATTCCACCAGAAGTTCCTAATGTCCACTCTCCATAAGTATATGTTGTATTATTTTTTTCAATAGTTCTTACATATTTTTTACCATCTGTTAAATTAATTAATTCTTGAAAATAACTAACTGCGGCAATATTATTGTCTAAACTAGATTGATAAGTTTTTAATATGATTTTAGTTGCAGTAGTTATTGCTTGTGGTTTATTTTGAGTTGCTACACCTAATGCTAAAGCATACTCGCCTTCATATAAATAATCTGCACTATTTAAATTAGTAAGTTCGGTTGTATTGTAATAATATCCAATTACATATTGAGCGTCTTCTTTTGCACTTGTTTTACCTTCTGATACTAATTCATATCTATTATTAACTCAAATATATTCATTATATAAATTATCTCCTCTTGCATTAGTTCCCGCAGATAATAAATATAGAATTAATGAACTTCCAGTCTCTGGTAGACTATCTACAATTTTAAATTCAATTAATCCTTGAGGTCCTCTTGGTCCCATTATATTCACGGTTTCTGGATTAGTTAAACCTCCATTATTAGTCCAACTTAGATTCCCATTCTTATCAACTTGAGGAGTAAAAATGTATCCTGCAACTCCTCGAGGATACATTGAAATTTCTAATGTGTCATTATTTTCAATAACATTCATTAAACTATTTTTTGCCATAATTTCCTCCTTTTATTTCTATATATTTTCACATTCACAAATAATTCCATTATAAAGTTCATATTTATTTGTGCTTGTTTTTATTTCATACATATCTAATGATTTATTAATTTTTCTAATTTCTTTAACATACAAATCATTAGTTAAATAATCATTAATTTTTAATTGCTCTGTTGTTTTAATTTCTTTATTTAGTAAAATAAATCTATGATCATTTGATGCCTCTATTACATCATTATTATTTAATATAATTCTATAGTAATAATTTCTATTGTGTCTTACTATTTTTTCCACTTTATTATTATTTGATAAATAATCTCCTATTTTTAATATATTAATATTTTTATTTCCTTGAGAAGTTTTTATTAATGTATTTCCTTTTAGACAAGCATTTCCAATTGTATAATATCCATCATCATAAATTAAATCTGTTTTTGATACTAAGGAATATGTATTATTTAATTCTTTAAACATAATTTCAACATTATCATAAAAAACATGGGTATCATTTTCTTTATATGTAAAAATTGTATTTTCAGTATCTATTCATTGTTGTCAAGTTATCCCTTTAGGAAAAGAATAAATATCTTTTCGAAAGGTTATACGACCTATATCTCCGTGTCTAATAGTTTTAATCAATCAATCATTGCCAAAATATATTGTCTGAATTATCTGATTTCCTAAATAAATTTTTGATTGTCTATCTAGCCATATTGGTTCTGAAACTGGATATATTTTTACTAAGTTTCATACTCCTGGTATTTCCAACACATGAGATGACGCCTCTTGACTATCATTAATAACGTTTGTTACAGTTCCAAAATCACTTGGCAATTGATATGTAGATAAACTATCCATAACATGCCAACCTCATTGACCAAAAAGAGTTTTATAACTACTAGAAGCAGATGCCGATTTAGGATATCTAACAAAAATCTCTTCTTCTGTATGGTTGACTCCTGTTGTAAAACAACTAATTGATCCATTCGTAGTAGTAATAATCTCTGGCCAAACTCCTTCTCCCTTTCCCGCATTTGTTGTTCACCACTCTACAGTAGTATTTGTTTTTGGAAAATTACAATGGAGAATTTTTCCAGATAAATTATCTCCAACCTGAATTCTTCTATATTGTTTATAATAAAGTCTAAATCTAATAGTTTTATATGTTGTCCCTATAATATCAGAATCATAGGTATCGGGATGATTTTTACATAAAATATATCCATCAAAATTTTTTTCATATGCTTTAACCACAACTCCTCCAGTCTCAAACTCTATATCTCTGTTACTTTCACTAGATAGATAGGAAAAAGTTCCATCTGCTTGCTCTTTATAGTAATCTGTATAAATATTAGAATAAGAATCGGGTTTTATAGGATCATTTGATGCCATATTTACTCACCTATCCTTTTATAAAATATAATGTGTTAGCATCTTTAGTTGTTAATTCATCATATTCAGATTGAGTTAAAGTTTTAAATTTCAAATCTCCTAATTTCCCATTAATAGAAGTTATTTTGTCATTTAAAACTTTTCCTTGAGCTGCTGAAAGTCCATTTGTAGTTGAAGTAGATGTTAAAACATTTTCAATAGTATTATTAGTTGCTCCAGTTGCAATTCCATCTAATTTATTTTTGTCTGCGGAAGTCATTAATCCATGAGCATCAGTAGTAACATCATTATATGTAGTATCAGTTGCGGAAATTGTATTATTATTAATTTGAATATTAGTTCCTGCACTTAATATTTTTTGATATTTATTATCGGCTTCTGTTTTAGTATAATAGTCTGCATTTTCTCAAGTTGGAGCCTGATTTTCACCTTTAGATTTTAAGATTTGGTTATTAGTTCCTGCGGCAGTCGGTGCATATATAGTTCCAGTTCTACCAGCTTCACTCCCATTAATATTCATTGCAGTTCCATATTCTGGCATACATATATCAAACACTGCATCATGAATATCTCCTGAATTAGTTACTGAAGCAGTTGGACCTGAAGTTACAGTTCCTACTTGAATAGTTGCCGCATCTCCTTTTATATCTCTAGGAGTTGGATTGGTTAAATTTCTATCATTGGTCCAACTAATAACCCCTTCTGCAGATACGCTTGGAGTAAAAGTTCCTCCTGCTTCACCTTTCGGATACATACTAACTTCAAGTGTATTATTAACACTAATAGCTGAACCTAAATCATTTAAATCTGCATTTTTTGTCATTAAAGAGTTTGCCATTAAGCATTACCTCCTTTTGAAATTGCTTCAGGATATATAACTAATAATTTAGCGCCATTATCATCATAACCCATTAAAGTAATAGATCCATTATATTCAATTTCATACCAAAAAGTTTTATAGCCAGTATCGAATGCTGGGCAAATTGTCTTAGTTTCATCAGAAGTTAAAACAATATCAACAGTATTACTATCTGCTTCAACCGTAAATTTTTTTTCAAATAAAACATTTTGAGCTTTATTTTGTTCCATTATATAAAATTTTATATAATCGTTTTTCTCAAATGTAGCATTATTACAAGCAACTTGAATATTTACTGCATCTCCACGATTTAAATATATATTTTTATTTTTAATCTTTAGCATATTATTCCTCCTTTTTCTCGTTTAATAAAGAATTTACTCTTTCTTTATATTTTTAAAAAATATATTAAAATTATTGACTATTTTAGTCCAAAATAAAAAAGCGTTTATCTTTAATAAACGCTATTCATTTATAGATTGATATCCATATATAATTATAGTAGAAAGTACGTCTCCTGTATATTGCGCGCATCAATAAGCGCAAGCTGACTCTCCTATTGTATAATCGTTAGGATTAAAAGAAGTCTTAGTTGTCGTTGTTCCATTTATAGTTTCTGTTAGATATGGATAATGATTACTATCATAATGATAGTCTCAGCCACTATTAAAAATAACCCTATAAGTTCCAGGCTGAGTTAAATAACTTGAAATATCTATACTTGTAGTAAATTGTCATTGAGTATTATCTTTAGAAAAGGCATTTGGAGTAAAACCGTTTGATCCAAAAGCTCCAACAATCTCTTGATCAGAGGTTTCTTCTGTATTTGGATAATTTTCTCCATAAAAGACTGAATAATCATAGCTATCAGCTGCTCCAATATAAGCTTTAATTGCTCTTGCTCGAGCTCAAGCAGTTTGATCTCCTAATACTAAATATCTAGTTCTTACGCATAAAGAAATATAAGCCTTATCAACTGTAAAATTTGGAGGTAAATAAAAACTAATTCCACCACTTGATCTTTGAATATAACCTAAATAATCATAAGTAAATCCTGTAAAACCAACCTCCTGAAAACCTGGAGAGGAAAACTGAAGCGCAGAATAAAGACCATCTCCACCAACTACTTTTCCTCCCTCAGGTAGGAAAATATTACCACGAATATCTGCATTTGAACATTTCATATTTCCATATTCATCTATTTCAAAATTTCCAGTCCCATATTTAATAGTCGGTTTTGCTAAATCAATTTCCATTCCAGAACCGCTAGAATTTCCAGTATAAATATAATTTCCACCTTGAATTTTTGCACCTGTGCTTGGATCAATTATAACCTGTCCAGATCCGGCTTTTCCAAATTTAGCTACTCCAGTATCTGCGCTTAAATCAATAGTTCTTTCTCCTGATTTATATCCAAATAAACCATTTTCAATAGCACTACCGTCTGATTTCTGAACGCTTCCCATAAACAATCCTGTAAAAGCGTTATTACTATCTTTTTGTCCAGTTCCAATTTGTGGAGTTAGAATAGATCCACCATTATTATCAAGAGAAATGCTATTTCCATCTCATTTATTTAATGCTGCATAACCAAATCTATTTAAGTATAAATAAACTGGAATATGAATTGAGCCAATTGCACTACCATCATAAGCAACAGTAGTATAAACTGCATTATTCACGCATAAGCCATTATATTTTCCATTTGGAACATAATATTTTTGATTTTTTTTCGTATTTAATCCAAAACCTCTTTTTGTTACTAAATTTAAATTAGGCTGCCAATCTGGTGCAACATATGTTTTTCCTTTGATACTTCATCCATAAGTAATATTTTTATTAATAGAAATATCATTATCTGCTTGATGAACTTGAATTTCAAAAGGCGAAGTGCTATCATATGCTGGATTACTACCATCATTAGAATACATTACTTCTCTAAAACCAGATAAATCATCTATACTAATTGAGTATCCTGTCGTATTTAATCTAACTAAAGTTATTGGTATTAATGCATAATAAGTATTATCATCCATAGTAATCTCACACTTTACTATATTTGCGGGACTATCGTAAATATTGCTATCAAAAGAAATTGATCCTGAATTAGGATCTATCACAAAATTACTATCATCTGAAATAAGTGATGTATATTTATTTTTTAACATAGATCATTTTATTTCTATATTAGTAGAACTATCATCAATTCTTGTTCCACTTTGAGTTCCTTCAAAAATCTTTTCTCCGTTTTCTCACATTTGAATTTTAAATCATTTATCCGTAGAACTTGGTGTTGTATAATTTAAAGTTGTAGTTATTCCATTGTAAGTGCAAATAGGATATTGCGGCATTGCTGATTCATCGACTGTATTTGGAATTAATTTACATACGATATCAGTTCCATTAGTTCCTATTTCACCTTGTTTTATAAAAGTTAATGATGTTGTTCCCAAAATAATATGATCGTCATACTGAACTTCTAAAATTATATTATTATTATTATTTTTAGAATAGTAGATATTAGAAATTGAAAAGGTTAAATTTGTAATATCTTTATATATTTTATAATTATCGTCTTCCTCATCAGGAGCCGCAGAGACAACTAATAAAGTATTTTTCTTTGGGACTTTTCATTGAATGTTTTTAGTTACTTCAATTATATTTCCAGTTTTATCAAATAGTGTAAAATCAAGAGGCAAAACGATTTGCGGATTTGTTAATGACCTACTAGTTGGCGCAACCCCATTTTCATTATACTGAAATACTTGATTTCCATTATTAATTATTAGTCCATAATCAGTTAATTCTCTTTCTTCTGCATCAAAACTATTAGTTAAAATAATTACTCCAGTTCCTAAATAATTATTTTTATAATAGGCTGAACATTTATAAGTATTAAAATCAACTATTGTATTTGCTTTTACATTATAAAGTCTATTACCATCTGCTCTTGGCTTTGACTCATACTTATTTATTACTTTATTATATAAATCTAATTGCTCTTTTGCTTCTGCTTGTGTAATTAACCCGGCAGAAATAGAATTTTCTAAAGATTCCTTTCCGCTTATTGCATTATTATATTCATATATCTCATCTTGAGTTGTTTCTAATATTTTAAAATTATTATTTTTATCTATAACACTCCAAGAGTAAGTATAATCACTACTTGTTTCTTCTGTTTCATTAATTTGACAAATTAAATCTGTTACTCCATTATCAAAATAAAATTGAGTTCCATTAGTAGAAGTAACTGTAATAGTTTTACAATTGCTATCATAATTATACAATGTTATTGTTTTATTTAATATATTTTCATCATAAACTGCAACACATTTATAAGACATTCTTTTTGCAGTAAGGTCTTTTTTTGAAATATAAATTATTTCTGTTGCGGGAATCCATTCTACTAATATAGGATTATTAGAACTATCTTTTTCAACTATATTATAATCGTTAAGACATTCCCATCCAGTTCCGCCATATTGGTTATAAAATGGACTTGCGGAATTAATTCTATTATTTTCTTTAAATCAATAATATTTAATTGATTTTGTATCATTGTTAATTAATCTTCCTTTTACTTTTAATTCTGCTTCTATTGATCTTTTGGCTGTTGCCGCCTCGTTTTCTTCAAAATAAATTCCTTTTTTTGTAATTAATGAAAGTGTATATGTATTTAATTCATCTGAACTAATTTTATTTGCTCCTAATATTTCTACTTTTGAAACAAAAATATCATTTACAAAATTATCTTCTAAAGTATTTGGAAAATCATAAGCAAAAATTGAAACTTGCTCTATTCTCTCAAAATTTGTATTATTTATTTCATAGATTGCAGATTGTCTAGTAGCTGAATTAAAATTATAAGGATTACCAGACATTTCGTTAATATCTACAATATAATTTTTTGAAACTTCTTGACCATTATTATCTTTAAAAATCAATTCAAAATTAATTCCATAATTACCTTTGTATCTTTGAATCGCATCTAAAGATGTTTTAAATGAAGCTCCGCATATAATAGTTGAAGTCTCTTTAATATATTCATCAACATCTTTTATATTTAAGTTAATTAAATTTATATTATCAGAAAAATCATATAATATTTTTGAATCAGTCTTTTTATAAGAGCATAACTCAAAAATAGTAGATTCGTTTTCTACACAATTTTTTCCGTATACATTGTAACTATTTTCACCCTCTATAGTAGGAACATAATTTGCACCTAAGGCGTCAACAGAGCCAATAATTGTTTTATTCTGAGTAGCGTCATTTCCTGGTACTAAAACATAAACACTTGTTCCTTTAAAATAATTACTATCAAGATTATTTGAATAAGCATAAAAAGTGCTATCTTGATATTTCACTTTATATTTTCCAGTTGCTTCATCAACACAACTAATAATAGTTGCTTTAATTGTTTTATCAAAATCTGCATGAGCAACTGCGCTATCTACAATAGTTTGAATAGCATTTATTAACTGATTTTCATAATCTGTACTAATCATCTCTTTACATCTCCTTTTTTCTCTATTTCTTTTTATATTTCATTTTTTTCTTTTTTAGATTAATAATATATACCCAAAATAAAAAAAGGTAGTTTTATTAACTACCTTATTTATTTTTATGTATATGTTGCGTTGCAGCATTTACTAAATTATTTAAAGCTGCCTCAATTTCATAAGTGCTAGATACATTAGGGAATGATGCTTCGATATGAACATTTTGTTCAAGAGCATTTCCTGAACTTTGTATTTGTCCTAATCCCTGAGAACCAATATTAGATAACATATTTCTCATCATTGATACTGCGCTTAAAATATTTTCAGTGTCTTGCGCATTTAAAACTAATTCTTTCTGATGCAACATAGCAAGTTTACCATCTGCGCTATTTCATTCTCCTGTGTATCCTCCAGTATCTAGCCTAATAACTTCACCAGGATAGATAAGATTTGGATTTCCACTTCTTAAATTTCCTCTATTGTTATTTCAAATTTCACTTCATAATCCGCCATTTCCATATCTAGATTTTGCAATACCCCATAAAGTATCTCCTTTTCTTATAGTATAGCTTTGTCCTCCAAGTCTATAATTTGAATATTGACCACTAGAACTTGAACTGCTAGAGCTACTTGAACTACTAGATGAACTAGATGAAGTACTTGCTCCAGAGGCAGTATTCTTTGCGGCTGCCGCTTGCGCTTGTCTTTGTTGTTCTTCCCAATATTTATAAGATGCTTCTGCCGCATTTAACGCAGCTTTTCTTGCTCCATCATATTGTGCAGTAAGATTTCTTAATGCATTTAATACATTATTAATTGCATCTACTTGTTTTTGATAACTACTAAATAAAGCATCATTATCTTTGACAAGTTGACCAGTTTTCTCTAACACTGGGTCGATACTTTTAGCAACTTCTTCAAAACTTACTGCTGCAGCTTCTTGAAGTTCTGCTAAATCCGTTTCATATTGTTCTGTTGTTTCGGCTAATTGATTTAATGCATCTTCGCAAGTTGGAATAAAGCCACCTTCACCAGCAAATTTGTCAATCATTTCTTGAATACCATCATTTCATTGAGGTATCATTTGATCCATCAAGATTTCTTGCTCTGCTTCCGCTAATGTTGCATATTTTGCATAATCTTCATCATATAAATCTGCAAGTTCTAAGAAAGTAGATTCATGAAGTTCTTGTTTTATTTTTTCATTATCTCTTACAATACCATTTATTAATTCTTCATATTGTTGAGTTATTAATAACTTTCTAGCCTCTCTTTGTTCTGGATCGTTAATCTGCATAGCTTCAGTCATCTTTTGTTGATATTCTTCCCAAATTGCATACATTTCATCTAAGTTAGATATATATTGTTCTTTATCAAAATTATATAGTTGATTATATAAATTAGATAATTCACTTTCTAATTTAGATGTTTCATCTTCATCAGCAGTATATTGGTAAGAGTAATTTCCTTGGCTATCTCTTCTTAAACGCATTGTAGATTTATTTTGTTGAGCTTCTTCAAGTTGTAATCTTTTTACTGCAATTTGATATTTTAAATCTGCTCTATCTAAATCAGCTTGGCTTAATTTGTCTTGAGCTTTCAAAGCTTCTACTTGCTCGTTCATTAATTTAGTTAATTTTTGTTGTCCTGCTAAACTACTTGTTTCATCAATAGCATCTAAATATTTTTGTTGTAAAGTTTGAATACCATATTGACTATTAATAGTATCTAAATATCTATCTGCATTTTTATTAATAAGTTCTCATTCTTCATTGATATAAGCAAGTCCTTTGCCATTTGTTAGTTGATTATTTAAATTATCAAATATTGCGTTAATTGCATTTAAATATTTATCTTGTAAATTTTCAATAGCAGACTCAATACTTGATTGTCAATCATTAACTGCGGACATCCAATTGTCTCTAGCTTTTTCTCATTCTTCTGAACCATCTTCTAAAACTGCCATTTGTTGTTCCCAGAACTCTACTTGTTGTTTTTGGAAGTCTAATCTACTATTAAAGTTTTGTTCTTTCTTTGCATAGTAATCTTCAAGTTTAGAATATGAATCTTCACCAAATACTAATTGAATTAATTTCATATCATGATCTAAAGTATCAGATAATTGTTCATAAGCATCTAATTGTTCTTGCATTTGATCACTTATATCATCCAAAGTTTCTCCTAAAGATTTTTCTATTTCATCTATGATATCCTCAATATCAGTCAAATCTGACATAGTTTGTTCATAATATTTTTGCAAATCTTCAAGTGCTTGTTTTCTATTGTCATCATAATAATCTGCGGATCCAGTCGCATCCATCGTTTTTAATTCATTTAATAATTCTGTTAAATATTTAGTTTCTTCTTGGATTTTTCCTAATCCTTGTTCATCATAAAACCTATTTAATGAATTTAAATTATATTGAGCATTTCCAAGAATATCATTATCTTCAATTTTATCAATAACATCCTTTTTAAATTCTTCTCATTGTTTTCTTGCATCATCTAAATCTAATGTTACTTCAATTTCCATATTGAATGCTTGAATTTTTAAATCCGTAATTTTGTCTAGACTATCTTGAATATCTTGTTTTAAACTATCAATATTTTTAACTGAATTATTGTAATCAGTAATTAATTGTTTAAAATTTTCCCAACGTTTTTTTGCAGCTTCATCTTCAGTTGTTGCGCTAGTATATCTAGATTGTTCTCTATAAAAGGCTTCAACATAGCTTTGTTGATTAATAGATCCATCTGCATTTAATCAAACACCGTAACCTTGTAATTGACTAATAAATCCTTGTTGTTCTCCTTGTGCAATTCTTAATTTTTTATTAGTTAAATCTAGATTTTTATTTAAATTTTGAATTTGTGCATTGATATTTTGAATTAATTCTAATCCTGTTAATTTATCTGTCTGAGATTGAATCTTTTTTAATTCATCGTTAGTCGATTCTAATTGAGTATTTACTTCTTGATAGATATCTGCTATATCATCAGAGCTATTATATTCAGTTTCTTTTCCTTTCCCGCTACGAGAGTTTGATCCTTGGGTAGCACTTCTTACTGTTGAATTTGTAAAAGTGCTTGCTGAATCCTCAGTAGCTGTTAAAGATTCAATTTGAGGAACTTTTACTGTAGAGGTTGTTTTTACTTTTCCTAATCTAACATCTTTTCCAAGTATGTTTGCCGAAATTTCACTAGTTGTAGTAGGACCTGGAGCATCAATATAGGTAACTTTTCCTTTATAACCAATACCAGCTAAATATTTATTCATTTGCTCTTCGGTTATTTTACCTGCTTTTAAGGCGTTGTTTAATGTATCTATTAAATTAGTATCATCCATTGTGATTACAGTTCCAACTTCCATTCCAGAATATTCATCAATAAAACTATTTAATTCATTTTTTATACGATCAATTTCTTCTTGATCATTACTATAAATGGTCATATTAACCACGTAATGATGCGCAGCCGCTTCTTGAAGTCTTTGAAAAGCATCAACATCTCCATTTATTAATGCCTCTAAATCTTTCATATTATCTTCAATAAAATCTGTCTCTAAATCTACTCCAAAAACATCTGAAAAAGCTTCTGCCATCTCTCCTAAAGTAGAATAATAATCTGCAGTTCCTTTATCACATTCTTCAAGAGCATCTTGTCAATCATCTCATTTTCCAACACATTCTTTTAAGGCTTCTCCAAGCTCAATTTGTCTTACAGCAACTGCTTCTGCCAACTCTTCATTGTCTGCAAGAGCCTTGTTTTCTTTTTGTAAATATTTTATATATCCTTTTACACCAGCTTCATTTTTATCGTATTGTTCAATAGTCTTTTTAGTAGTTTGGTTCAAAGAAATACCATTATTATCCATATTATTTACTGCTTCTGCCATTGCTTGAACTGCAGCTTCTGCACTACCCAAATTACCTCATAAAACTAACAATTGATCAGAATAATTTTCAACTCCTGCTATTGCACTTAATTGTTCCTCTGATAACGTTTGTAATGCAGTAGTAAGAGATTTCACTTGTTCTTCTACTTTATTTGTCGTAAAAGCCTGAGAAAATTCTTGATAATCATCACTATTTAATTGTTCTTCTGATAGTTTTGCTTCAGGAGTAATAACAGTAGCATCTTTTAATTGCTCTTGTAATGTCTTAGAAATATTCTTTGATAATGTTGAACGATTTCCAGCACTTTTAAATTCTTCTGATATATTATTTAAATAAGTCTCTGCTCATTTTTTAGCATCTTCTTTTCCTTCTTCACTACTTTCATAAAGACCTTCTTTTAAAGCTTGACTTACCATATCTGCAACAGCTTTATCGTAATCTTCTACTGAAAATTCTTCATTATCTGTTCTATTCTTAGTAATATCTTTAACTTTTTTAATTCCTATATTTTCTTTTTGCGCTGTTTGCATTCCTTCTCTAGAAGTTCTATTTTTTTCTAAGTAGTCAGATTCATCTTCTAAAATACTAATTAATTGTTGGGCGGCGTCTGTTTCGCTTGTCTCTAAAACTTGTCTTAATTTATTTTCATTTTCAGTCGCCACTTTTATAAAATCATCTAAACTAATGTGTCCTGTGCCTTTTCCAACATCAATTCCTAGATCTTCCAAATTTTCAATTAATTTATTTAAAGATTTACTATTTGCTCCGTTACTACCTTTTAAATCAATTGATCATCCGGAAACACCTGCTGTGTCTTTGTCTATTTCAGATTCTTTTCTATTCTTTCTAATATCTGCACGCATAGTTGATTGAATAGATTTTTGTTCTTCTTTTGCTGTTTCAATTGTTTGTTGATTTTTTAACAATTGATTTTCTTTAATTTTTTCATTTAAGGTTTCATAATCTTCAGCAAGAGCAAGGACTTTTAAATCTTCATCTCCATAACTATCTATCAAATCTGTAGTTTTACTTGCTAAATCTTGTTTGGATGCAGATCCTTTTTGATATTGTTTATAAATTTCATCATATCCTTCAGCAAGTTGGCGAATAGCTTCAGATTCTTCTCTAGCTTTTTCTGCAACCTTGCTATCTTCTGCCAATTTACTTCTAGCTTCTTCTAAATCATTTGCTTTTTGTTGTTCTCTACTATTTTTTATTAAAGCAACTGTTACTGCTGTAATTGCTGCTACCAAAGCAACTGCGGCAACGATTAATAACTTTGTTGGATCTGCCATTTTTGCAATATTATTTTTTATTTGAGCAACTGTTTGAGCTTCTGTTGCGGCTGTTTGTGCCTGAGTAATTTTTGTTTCAACAGTTTTTGTAGCATTATTTGTTGCAGTGGCGACAGTTTCTGCTCCTAGTTGAGATACATTAACACCTCTTGTTGCAGCTTCTTTTGCTAATTCTGCATTTCTAGCCTCTGCTATTAAAATATCTTTTTGGCTTGTTAATTGAGCTACCTTATCTACTGCTGACATTGCTTTTTTCTGAGCAACAACTCCACTAATTCAATTAAAATAATCTTTTAATAAGCTACCTGATCCTCCAATTGTTTCGCTAATTCCTTTAAAGCTTGATCTTAATGTTGCTAAAGATATGCTAATAGCACTAATTGTTTGTAAAATTTTATCTCCTGTGTCAAGATTTTGATCTTCTCAGATATTTGGGATATTTGTTATATTTGCTGCTGCTGAAGCAATTTGCCCAACTCCAGATGCCAATTTAATAGTAGAATTAATTGCTTTTGAAAGATCTAAACTCTTAATAAGTTTTCCAAAAGTGTTTTCATTTTCTTCAATTTTTTTGTCTATATTTTTACTAGCTCCATCGATCTCTTTTTTAACATTTGAAGCCATTGTTTTTGTATTTTTTTGTACCTCTGTTTTAGCTTTTTTTGAAGCTTCTACTAATCTTTGAAAAGATTGTGTTAAATTCCCTCCTAATGCAGCTTGTTCGGTTTTACTCATTTCTGGAAATTTTTCTAAAATATCAACTATTTCATCTCTTAAACTTATATATTCTTCTTTAGCATTTTTAAGATTATTCAATGCCTCATCAGACACAAAAGGCAAAGCATCTGCGGAGAAAACCATACTACTATATTGCTCTCCAACATCTAATCCATCTTCCCCTGCAATTTCATCAAAAGTTTGTTGTAAACTTAAGAAACCTTTATCTACTTGATCAGAAATATCATTTAAATTTTTAAGATCTTCTTGCATTCCCTTAATATCTTTATCATAAGTTTGACTCGTATCATTTAATAAATTTTGTAAGATTTGTAAATTTTCTTTTGTATCATCAAACACCACAATTCCATCTGCATTTTCTGTAAATATTTTTTGAACTTTATGAATTTCATCTAAAACATTTTCTCATTCTTCTTTTTCTTTTTGAAGCGCAGCGGTTGTGTCAAGAATATTATCTAATCAATTATTTTGTTCATCTGAAGGTAAATCTCCATATCCTAAAACTTGTTGTTTCATTCCAATCATTTTATTTAAAGTTTCATCTTTTAATCCAACATTCTTATATACTTCACTAATTGCCATTTCGGCTTTCAATTTGTTCGCATTTTCTGCTGCTCTTTGTATATTGGCTATGACTCCAGATAAATTTTTAGTAAGATCTTTACTAGTTATTTGAGTAATGGTAGGTAATATCGTCATAAAGACGCCTTTTCCGCCTCCAAGACTACTAATAATATTTTTTGTTAATCCTGCAATATCACTAAGAGCGCTTGCAAATGATTTTATTGTATCTACATCAAAAAGTTCTTTATAAACTGCCTCTCAAGATGTTTGTAGTTTATTTAATTGCGCATCAACACTTTCTAAATAAAGACTTTGTTGTTTATTTAAAGAACCGGCTGCATTTTTCGCTCTTTCTAAGTTATTCACCATGCTTGCATCAGAATCATTTCCTGTATCTCAATTATTCATTAATGCCATTAATTGGTTATATTGACGAACTCCCGCAACAGATTGCGCTAATGATACCTGTTGATCCTTTGATAAAGTGTTTCATTTATTTCCCATTTCATTAAGAATATCATCCATTTTTTTCAATTCGCCATTTTGATCTTTTATATTAATTCCAACTTTTTCAAGAGCTTCAGAGTAAGTACCTAAGGTAGTTCCATCTTCTAATGTATCTCCTAATTCTAAGTCTTGAATTCTTGAAAATAATGTTTTTAAAGCTGTACCAACAACATCTGCACTTTGTCTTGTTGTTGCGGTAATAGTTGTTAATGCAGAGGTTGCATATTCATAACTTAAACCTACTGTTTCTGCAACAGAAGAGAATTTCTCTAATCCAGCTGCAATTTCATCTGAACTTGATGCGGTATCAGCTCCTAATCTAGCAAGAACATCTGCATAATATTCTAGTGATTTTGAGCCATCATCGAAATTATTTCAAATAGCAGTCATATAATCTGAAATTTGATTTGCAGATTCGCCCGTTGTATTTGCTAATTTTAAAGTTGCATTTGTTCTTTCGGTTACATCTTCTCCAGATAAACCTTGTTGATAATAAATTAAAGCTGCATCTGTATAATCTAAAGTTGAAGATCCTAAAAATTTTGCAGACTTATTTGCCTCAATTGCAAATCTTTCCATACTATCTGCTGATTCATTAGAAACAATCCTTATATTATTTAAAGATTTATCTAAATCTCTTACATATCCATAAGATTTTTTGACTGCACTTGTAAATGAATTCATAATACTAGAAGATATTCCTCAGTTAATAGTATTCCTCATAGTCTCTTTCATTTTATCAAAAATAGTTTTTGTTTTCTCTAAATTTCTATTTACAGATAAAATTGTTGAAGTTAATTGTCGAAATTGTTGAATTCCTTGTTGCCCCATTTCTTGATACCCTCGAGCAACTTGTCCAATATCAACAGAAGATTCTTTTAGCTTAGAATTTAATTTTGTTAAATTAATAACTCCTAATTTTGAATCAAAAGCTCCTTCAAAAGCAGTTTTAAAAAGCATTACTTGTTCTTGTGCTTGAGTTAGCTCTTTTTTTAATTCTGCTCCAGTTTCTTTTGAATCAATTTTAACAGATAAATTTTTTAAAGCTTCATCTAAAGATTTTTTAACTTCGTTAAAACTTGCTGTATCTGTAGAAGCTTTTATTTTTATTTTATATTGACTCTCCATTGCCATATCCTTTTTCCTCCTTTTTTATTGGCATTAAAAAATACCTTTATTATTATATATTCAATAATAAAGGTATAAAATTAACTATTTTTGTCCGTGCTATTATGCCACTGGATTACCATTATTTGAAGCTTTTGCAAAAGCAATTACAGACTTATAATCTTCTGGATTAAAAGACTCAAGAATTTTCATTGCTTCAGAAGCTTTTTCTGGTAACTCATTTATAATTGCATCTAAAATCGCTTTAAAAGATTGCCCATATTTATCTAAGTCATTTTTAACATTTTCTAAATATGTATAAAGCATATCATACTCTTCTGTAGGAATTTTTGAAATTATTTGAGCTAGCAATCCTGAACTCATTAAATTATCATATAATTTAGATGCATCTTCTTTTTGTTTTTCAGTAAAATTAATATTAGTGTACATATAAACTAAATTTAAATGAAAAAATAAATCTATCTTTAAAGGATTGTATATATTGCTTTCTTTTGCCTCTTGCAAAGTTACCATGACTAAATTATATTTTTCTTCGATTGGTAAATATTGTTTTATCTCTATTAAATTGCTATTCCAATCAATAGTTTCTGTAGAAGTATCTGTTTTTAATTTTAAATTTAAATAACTAATTTTTGACATTTTTTTCCTCCTTTTATAAAAATATTATATCAAAAATATTTAAAAAAGTCAAATTTTAAATATTGTATTTACCGGTTTGAGCTAATTGGCTTAATAATTCTTGAACCGCATAAACTTTAATATCTGTTTTTGAATTTGCTCTATTAACTAAAAGAAAATCTACATTATATAAATCTCCAACATCATTATATTGTAAACCAATACCAGTTAATTCATAAACTTTTCTCATATGATCATAGTGTTCATATAATTCATCTCTTGCCTCTTTTTCTTTTGCTTTTCCTTTATTTGTAGGATGATATAAATAATAAATTCCCACACCTCTAACACTATTTTTCCCATTATAAACCCTTGAAGCTACATATTCAGAAACCGCAGAAATTGCTTTTTTCGGATCCGTTGATCCTAAATGGACTCTTCTATTTGTAGTATAAGATTTTAAAGAAAAAGATGCTGTTTTTAATAAATTTAATGCAGTTGCCAAATCTCCTTTTGGGTCTCCTTGAATTAAAATATTTATTTCATCAGTAGAATTTGCTTTAAAGTCAATTTTTCCAAAACGTTTAGATCCGATTTTTAAGAATAGATTTGTAGGCACTTCAGTTTTTCCTATCTCAATTCCTGAAACAAGTTTTTTCTCAAGATCATCTATTTTTTGATTAATATCATCTTCTATAAAGCTTTCTAATAATTTCTTTGCTTTCTCTATATCATCAGTACCTAAATCAATATATGAAGTGGCAGTTGCCTGTCCAGAAACACTAGATTGAGATTGTTCAAAATTTTGGATGAATAGCTTTTCAAATTCTCGTTCAAATTCTATTCCAGCTTGACTTTTACCACCTTTTGCAAAGTCTAAAACAGGAATTTTATCAACTTCTTGTTGAAGTAACATTCCTTTTGCAATTCCTCCAATATTATTAGAATTTTGAGAATATACAGCTTTTAAATCTGTAAAGAAATTAGTTAGAATATCAGCATCTTTTTTAGTATATTTACTAACATTACCACCATTTCTTTTTGTGTTTTTTTGAAATAAAAAATTATGAATTATTTGCGCCCCTTTAGAAATATTCACGCGTTTTCCATAATAAGTTTTATAAATTTCTATCATATTTTCCTTCAACTCCTTTTTTATAATGAAAAAAGAGGGAGATCATCTCTCCCTTTTTTAATTTATTTTTAATTTTAATTATACTGAAAATGGAACTGAATCTAAATCTTTTTTAGTTACTTCATCTTCAACATATTTTTCAGTTTCTTCATGTGGCATTACAGTTTTTAATTCTGATGATCCAGCAGTACTATCTTCTACAACTTGGATTACACATAAAACTTTCTTAGTTTTATCAAACATTGTATATCCAGGGAATGCATCCATAGTGAATGTAAATGTAGAAGGATCTCCTGTTGCAGCCATTGAGAATGTAAAGTTAGATTGGATTTTTACATTTGGTAATGTAATTTCAGCTGGCATATCTACACCATCAGATTCTCTTCTAAATAATGTAGAAGCTTCAACATAGTAATATCCAGCAAAGTTTGATGCATCAATAGTTAATTCAGAAACTTTTGAAGCCTCTTTAGCCATATAGAAGTCAACAAATACTGTTTTTCCTTTTGCGCTAGTAGCACCAGTTAAAGTTTTTCCATCATTATCTACGCCTAAATCTGTTAAAAGTTCTCCTGTGATAGATCCGTCTTCTTCAGTTATCATAACGAAGATAGGTGCAGTTCCATCGATTTTTTCTTCAGCAGCTAAAGCATCTGTTAAATCAATCTTTCCATCTTGACCAACTACAGCATTAGCAGTAGCATGAACGTGAACTTTTTCAGTTACTCCTTTAAATAATCCAGCTCCTGATAATACAGCAAATCCAATTGGACTTAATAAAGCATCTTCAACAGTAAATGTTAAAGTTTTTTCACCTTCCCAAGCGATTAATCTAGTATTTCCTTTTCCACCTTGTGCGTAAACAGTAGTAGAAGCACCTTCTAGTGTAGAAGTTTTAGCTGTATCGATGTATAATACTGGTTGACCTTTTTTGAAAGTTGTGCTACCAATTTTAGTATCAGCTTTAGCTTTAAATACTACGTCGCATATTTCACGTACTCCAAATTTCATATTAAAATATCCTCCTTTTGATTTTTAATTTTAATTATTTGAATGAACACTTTTCATTCAATCTTCGGGCTCTTTTGTATCTTGAGCCCCAGCAAATTTACCTTTTACATAAAGATCATAACTAGTTTTTAATTCATATCTCTTTATTTGGTCAAATAGCTGATAAATCGTATAATTCATTACAGAATTTATATCAATAGATAGTCCAGTTGAAATAACTGAAACATATCTACCAATGATATCAAAATTATCATTGGGATTTTTTTCTGCAAGGACTTGATGTCGTTTTTTTAATTTTTCAGCGATCCTTGCGGCCATGGGTCCATCAGGATTAAAATCTTGTGGAACTCCATTTGTGTCTCCAAAACTAAACATTTGTTTTAATATGTCTTGGAATTCTTCAAAATTATTGCTATTTAATGAACTTTCTTCATTTTCTTTTTTTAATATGATTGCTTTTTTTGTAAAAGTAATTTCATATTCTGGAAAAAGTAGCATTAAAACCATCTGTATGCAATTCCTATTTTTTTGCATTACCGCATTACGCTCTTCTAGTATTGCTATTAATATATCAAAATTTGTTAGTGTCTCTAAATTAACTTTGTCCTCTTGAGATAAAATATTTTTTGAAATAATTAACATTTGATATCCAGTGAAAAATGTATCTTCACCTAAATAAGCAATTTCTTTAATTGTAGGGTGATGAATAGTCACGCCAGAAGAGGTAAAAGGAATATCATTACCAGAAAAGAGTAGTAATGGATCTAATCTCATTATTCTACTGGCGCGATCTTATCATCATTACCATGTATAGCTCTATAACTCAAAGTATATCCAGATAATGTTTCATTTAAAATTAGCTCGTTGCATCCAATGAAATTAAAAGTTCCAATTCCAGATAATTTTGCATTGTTTAAAATTCCATCTATATAACCTGCTATTTTTAACGGTCTTAATCTATAATTTCCAATATCTCAATAATCTGTATAACAAATAATATCAAATGTTATTGTACAGTCCCTATAGTAAGGATTATTTTCATTTGTTGTATAATTATCAGAACTAATAATTAAATATGCTTTTACTTCATCATGTTCTTCTATCTCAATTTTTGGTGATAATCTAATATATTTATCTTTTATTAACTGAGAAAGAGTTGTTTGTTGTATTTTATTTAAAACTACTTCAGAATTATCTTCTAAACAATCTTTTGTGTTTATTACTAATAATCTTTTTAATATATCGCTATATGGCTTACTTTCTATAAATAATTTTTTTAAAATCGTTTCAATATCTTTTTCACAAGATAGAAAAGATGAATTAAAACGATTTGCAGTTAATATTGTATCTCTTTTCATTTTTATACTCCTTTTGTCTCTATAAAGATTCTATTGTAATCGGTAATTCAATAGCATCTAAACCTTCTTTATTATATTTTAAAATAAAGTTTCCACTTCTTCCAGATGTAATTTCAATTTTTATAGTAGTTTGATTATTTTCTCCAATTATTTTTGCTTTATTAGCAGAAATTTCTCAAATTCCGCCCTCTATGCCAATAATCTTATACTCATATTCTTCATAAGGATATACTATACTAGGTCCTTCAATATAAATATCTTTTTTTTCTGGTTGAACTTCTTCTTTATCCTTTTCTACTTCTTTTTCAATAGAGTTTCTATAAGTTTCTTTCAATGATACTTCTATAATACCTTCTGTGGCAATGGTGTCAACAGCTTGAACTTCCCATGGTAATCCATCAATTTCAATTTTTGTAAATCTATGGAAATAATCTAATGTTTCTTTATTTTTAGTAATATACATTAATAAAGTATAATTTTCCTTATTAAACATCTCTAAATTACCTTTTTGCCACTCTATTGCAAGTTGTTCAGGACCTCTTACATAAACATAATATTTTTTTCCGTTAATTTCCACTGTTTTATTGCATTTTCTAATTTCAGATCTAAAATATGCAGTTTCTTCTAGCCTTTGTAAATAAACTAATCATTGAGATCCATTTTCTTTTCAAGTAAAGACATCTCCAGCTTTTAAGTTAGTAGGAACAATTCCTTCAGAAGTCTTTCCTTTTTTAGGAGCGTTCAAACATATATCTTCAAAAGGAATTGAAAGAATTTTATTATCATAAGTATTTTTTATTTTATCGGGATTAATTAAACATTTAAACTGGCGGCCATCCGCAAGAATTGCAGTTGCAGCTTGATAAGATGCGGTCATCGCTTTCTTCAAACTTTTTAATTTATCTGCATTCATTCTTGCTATTTGCGCAGTTCCGCCAGCATAGTTTAATCTAGTCTTCATATTTTCTAATGCTGTCATTTTATTCCTCTTCTGCGATAGAGTCTTTTAAAGTTTGAACCATGTTTAAACATTCAAATATAGTTCTTCTATATTCATAAAAATTTTCATCATCTGTATATGTAAATAATCCCTCTAGTTTACATAACAACGAGAAAATTATATCTTGTTTTGTTACCATTAAACGGCTCATTCCGTAAAATTCTTCTATAATAGTTTTTAGCGGAGATTGCCAATCCACGTTTTCTTCTCTATTTGGAAGCAGTTTATAAATTTGATTAGTTAATTTTTTAAGATTAGAATAAATTGCTTTATTATCTATTTCTATATTATTAATTATCATTTTCAACAGCCTCCATTATAGTGCCGAAAGTTGAACGCATTATGCCTTTTTTATCTTTTATTCTTCTTTTATATAATCTTTGTAAATGGAAGCCCTCTTTTTCATAATTAGCTTTCATATTTTGAATTTTTGCCATATGATTAGCTTGAGAAGTAAATTTAAAATCAGAACCGCTATATTTCATTCTTGTATTTTCAACACTTGCTAACTGTATGCCTAATCATTCAACTATCATATAAGTTGATAAAATATTAATTTCTTCTGGAGTTAATTTTGAATTAAAATGTCCTTCATCATAAATTAAGGCTATAACTTCTTCATAATCGCTTTCAACACCTGAATATATACCTTCATCTGCTATAATAGTTTCTTCATAGTCTGTTATATCAAAACGTGGAAATTCAAATTTGTGAATAGCAGACATTAATAATTCTTCTAACATAGCATATGTATCTAATTCATTTAATTCCATATACATATCGTCAGTTACTTTTGATAAAAAACTATCATAAATTATAGAAAAAGGTGTAGTAGCTATATTGTTCATATTACACCTCCTAAATTATTTTGAAACAACTTTGTATTTTCCTGTTGCAATGGTAGTAGACTTTCTTACTGGTGAAGATTCTTCTTTAATAGTTTCAGTAATAGCTGCCGCTTTTCTAGTTTTTACTGGCGCAGCATCCTCTTCCATTGTAGCTTCATTAATATTGATTGCGGAAGTAACATTAAATCCAGTTTTTTCTAATAACATTTGTCTCTTAGCAACATCATTTAATTTTAAATCTACAGCTAATTTCTTTACAAGATTAATTATTCCTTCAGGAGCAAAATTTAAACAATCTTCAAATTGATCTAATGTTCCTTGTAATAATAATTTTTTAACATCTTCTTCTGAATAGTAATATTCAGGTTCAACCTCATTAAGAAGCTCATTTACTGCATCTTCATTTTCAATTACTAAGTAATTTTTTAATATTTGATTTCCGCCTGGAATGTAAGATAATTTTCTTAATTCATCCATACTAATTTCTTTTGTCTCTCCACTTTGGAATGTACGATGTAGATTTCCTAAATCTGGAATTGTATATCCCACTGTCCCATTGTCTCTATTTGTAACTTTTACCATTAAATTTTTGTCTAACATAATAGACCTCCTTTTCTCTCCTTTTATTTTTTGCACTTTTTTATTATAATAAAAAAATGGGGAAGACTATTTTTGATATAGTCTTTATCAAAATTTAATAAGAACAACATATATCATAATAAGTCTTCCCCTATAAGAACTATCTAATTCTTATAAATTAGATAGACATATTAGTTTTTAAGCTTGAATTTACATAAACACAGATATTATTTGTGATTAATGTACCAACACCTAATTTTTTGTAAACTTGAACTTCTCTTGATCTATCTTTGTTTACATATTCATCAACAATTGTATTTCCTTCAAATGCGATTTTAACTGGTTTGTCAGCTCCAACTGGAATGATATAAGCATATGATGGATCAATAACTTTAGTTGAATTAGTTTCATCTTCAAAAGATTGATTTAATACAACTACATTATGTCCTTTATAATTTGCTAAATATCCATTATTCCATCTTTGATTTTTCATTTCGCTAGAAGCCCATCCTTCAGCAGGAACCATAGTTGCAGCAAATTCGTAAGTACAATAAATTGTAGATCTTCCATAAGAATCTGCAACAGCAAGTAATCTATCCATAGTAGTTTCATTGAAACTAGTTTCAGTAGCTTTATTATAAGTTCCTAAATTTTCTACTGCAGCTTTTAAAGCTTTTTCGATTTCTCTATAGATAGCTTCATCTAGACCTTCCATAACTACATCTAATACATCTGCGAAATCTACTCTTCCATCTAAGAATTCTTCAAATCCGATTTGAGCAGCTCCACCGAATGCTTCAGTAGGAATTTCATAAGTCTTACCATCTAATTTAAATACTTCATAAATACCAGCTAAACCAACTTTAGTAATAAATTGTTTTGCTCTTCTCTTTGAGCTAGCTGTAACTCTTTGTGAGAATATTGGTTTGTCACCTTGAGCATAAGTTTTAATTTCAGCGAATTGTCCGTATTGTTCTAAAACTTTTCTAGGTAATACGTCATCAATTACTTCTTCGATTAATGCGAAAACTAAGTTTTTATTTTCACGATATAAAGCGTAAGTACCAGCGATTTCTTTTAATTCATTTCTTAATGTTTCATTTAATTCAGAGTAACTGAATTTGTCTTCACCGAATGAGTAAGCTACTTGTGAAGAAGCTTTTGCATTAGCAGTAACTTTTGCTAATTCTAATAAGTTTTCTCTATTTAATGCCATAATTCTGTTCTCCTCCTTTATTATTTTATTCTTACTACTTTAACAGCGTCTTGTCCATCAGCTAAAGTGTATCTTTTTGCTACTTGGAAGCAAGGTACATCTGTTTCTTCTCCAGTTGTAAGAATTCCATTAGCATTGATTTTTAAGAATGATCCTACAGCTGGGTCGATTTCATCGATCATATTAGTAGTATAAATATCTCCTATATTAATTTTGAATAATCTTGGTACCATTTTTCCATCTACGCTATCAGATTTCTTCATAGCATAGTCTCTATACATTTGTTTTCTTTCATCGTATAACTTAATTTCGTTAAAAACTAACATCCATTCACCTTTACCAGTTGTATTACAAGCATTATTAGCTAAATCATACTTTAAGAATTGTCCATTTTCTAATACTTCTAAATTTCCTTCATAAGGTAATTGAGCATAAATTTGAGCAGTTCTTTGTGCAGATAAATGGTTTGGTTCTACTTGTCCGTAACCAATTCTTTTAATGTTTGCCATAATTTTTCCTCCTTAAATTATTTTACTTTTTACTATTTTTAGTATTTTTTATTGCAGCGATCCACGCTGGTGTAGTAGGTTCAACGTCATTTATATTATAAGTTGTAACATTTTCTACTACTTCTTCTTTCTTAGAAGTGTCTTCTAAATCAAAATTAACTCTCTTTCTTACACAGATAACAGAAAGCTTAGATTCAATTTCATCTAATGAATAATTTGATTTATTCTCAATAACATCTGCCTTATCTTCGTCAGACAACATATAGAAACTATTGATTAAAGCATCTTTCTTTTCATTATCGATTTGTTTTTTGAACTCAACAAGAACTTGATATTTTTGTTCAAGATCTGCGTAAGCTGCTTTAGTTTCTGCTAATTCAGTTTCCAATAAAGAATAAGATTTTTCTTTTTTGTCGCTTTCGCCACATTTATATTCTTTATCTTCATCTTCTTCTTCAGATTCAGAATCTTCTTTGCTGTCATTTGCGTCTTTAGATTCTTCTTCTTCATCTTTGTCATCTGCTTTAGTAAAGTTTTCTTGACTAGATTGATCTTCTATAGAATTATCATTTTCTGCTAAAACAGATTGATCTTCTGTGTCCTTATCTTCTGAACTTTCTTCAGTTTCAAGAGTAGTTTCTTCTTCAACTGTAGCTTCAGTTTTAATAGACGTTTCTTCAGCAGTAATTTCAGCTTCAGTTTCAACAACTTCAGATTCTGTTACTTTTGTTTCAGCTTCATCTATAATCATCTTTTGTCCTCCTTCTAATGCAAATTTTAGATCTTGCATCATAGCGTACAATGTTTTCTTAAAATTATCATCCATTTTAGTAAATGTCTTACTTACTTCTGGTGCGGTAATGCTTGAGCCTTCGAAGCAAGGTTCAACATCTTCACCTAAAATACATAACTTTGAAAATATTGCGTCATTTATTATGAAAAAATCCATGCCAGTTTTACTATTTGTTGACCAATGTCCTTCTAAACTTTCTTCATCTAATTCCATAGATTGAGGTTTTCCACCTTCTACAACAGATTTACACTCTTCGTATTGACCTGTCCACAAATAACCTGTAGTCATTAGATATTCTCTTGTTGTTGTATTTCCAAATTCATCAACATCATCAAACTTTTGGAATCAAACTTTTGCGTCTGGGGCAACAAATCCATAAGGTCTTGTTAAACACTCAAATTTAATTCCTTCATCATCAAAAATCATTCTTTCGCCATGATCTGCAAAATCATCTTTCTCTTCTTTATAGTATCCAACAATTGGAGCCCCTCTAAGAGTCTTCGCCATTTCAGTAGCTACATCTTTTGTTATATAACTATGGTTTCTGTTTTCACCAAGATATAAAACCTTGATTTCACAACTACTCATAAGCGGATTAATTTCTAGCGGTTGTAAATTAATAAACTCAGGAGAATCAATTGTTGCAATTGATTGATGCATCATATCTTCATCTTTCCTTTCTTAATAATTTATTCCACTTATATTAATATAATAAATCGTGGTTTTTTATTATTGACTTTTGTCCTATGTTTTAATTTTGACTTTCTTTATTTTGAATAGTCTTATCTGATACTGCTTCCCCTTTAGATTCATTGGTTGGCCTTCCGCCTTGGTTGTCATCTCCGCTATTGTTGGAATCTGAATTATTTCCTCTATTTTTCATAGCAGCAATAGATTCCGCATTCATAGTAGAACTCATTAAAGGTGGCACAAATAAGTTAACTAAATCTAATATATCATTTTCAAAATAAGCATTTGCTAGTATTGAACTTTGTGTTTGACCCATTGCAATTTGTGGTAACATCTTTGAGAAACCAACTTGCATTTGCTCTTTATACATTTTTGCCATTTCTTTATAATTATAAATAGTTGTAGTTAATAATTGAACTCTATAATAATATTTCTTTGGCTGTTTATTAAATTTATTAACCAATAAATTCAAGAATTCTTCAAATTGAAGTATCAAATTATATAATGAAGCTTCATCGTTTAAAATTGACTTTTCAAGAGCTAAATTTCCATCTGTATTGAATTGCATTTGTGAAACACCTGCTTCATTATAAATAGATCTTTCTACTCTTTGTAAGTCATCAGTTGTTGTTGCTGCTCTTTTATCATCCATATCTGCAACTTCTACATCTGCAAAAGTTGTTAAAACATCTATTCCAACTGCTTTTCCAAGCATATTGACAGCATTATTATGAAGTTGTTGAGCTTCATCTACATCAAATACTAAGTCTCCATTTTTATCTACTGGCATCTTTTGAATTATTATTTTTAATAACTCTTGAGCCATTTTCTTTCTATCTATTTCTTTCGCATTATCTAAATCAATAATTGCGGGAATTACAGATATGAAAGCTGGAAAATCTTCTCCATTGATATTAAATTTGATTGTGCTATTAACATCTAATAAATACCATCCAGAAACATCACCTGCAAATTGTGGTGGTAATTTTCCTTCTTTATACATTAAATAGCCTTTTTTAAATTCTTGAGGAAACAAATTTAACATTTTCATTCTTTGAGTTGTTTCTTTAAAACAAATATCAAAAAATTTCATATTAAATTCAACAGCAGGACGTCCATTTACAGTAAACCTAGAACGACAGTAATTTGAAGGTAATTCTTGAATATTCATTTTTTGAGTGCTTGGAATTAAATATCCATAATAACAGCCATTTCTAATAACTTTTAATGCAACTTCACCAAAAAAGCGTTTTGCGTTAAAATTATCTAGATAAAATAATACTTCATAGAATTTATCTAATACCTTATTTTCTGTTTTTGAGGTTTCCTCATTTATATATGGAGTAACCATCCAATCGTACCTATATAAATATGCCATATAACGACATAATCTAGAATAAATACCGCTTGTTTTGTAGAAAAAGTTAGATATTTCCCTCATTTGCTCATAATCACATTGATTAATTGCTCTTAAAACATATTCTTTGTTTGCCATTCTAGAATCTACTTTTTTAAGACTTCCTAAATCTAAAACGGCATCTTCTAATGTTTTTGCCCCCACCTTAATTCTTGAAAAATCAACATTATTATAAGGGAGGTCTGTTGTTCTGGTGTCACTTGCCATAGCAATTGAAAAACCTTTTTGTTTTATTTCTTCTTTTCTGTTTATCAAAATAGACACCTTACCTTTCATCTTTTTCTTACTCTTATAGTATATCATAAAATTTAGACTTTGTCAAACTTATTTTCATTATATTATTAAAAACCGCCTTGTGCATAATATGCTTTCATAATATAATCATAAGTTATTCTTCCTTCGTCTGTATAAGGAATTGCAATTAAAATAATATTATTTTTTTTACAATATATTCTTTTTTGCATATCATTATATTGCTGTTTTCTTAAACCTGCATATCCACCAAATTTACTTTTTGCTTCATAATGTTGGATACCTTGATATTCAATCAGAAATTCTAATTGACCTTCATCATCAAAGATTGCAAAATCAAATCTTAAAGGTCGACCACTATTAGTAACTAAATCTGGAAAAGAGTATTCTTCTTTAAAAGGAATACCATTTTCTTTTAAGATTTCTTCTATTTTTATTTCTCCTCGACTAGATCTCATTTTTCCTCCTGTCACTATCGCAAAGATATGATGATATACTAAAAGGTAGTTTAAAATATTTTTCCTAAAATATTTCTATTATAATATTAAATTTATTTAAACTTAATAGTCCAACTTTGACCAATATAAAAATTTTTTAGCCATTCGTATAAAACATCATATCCGCAATATTTCTCTTTTTTCTTCTTTTCTTTTTATCTTCTTCTTGTTTTATATAATAAAGTCCGTATTCAAAAGCAGAAAATTTATCTTTTTTAATACTTCTTGAAGACTGTTTTAAAATAATATTAACACCTTCATTTTCTTCAACCAAATTAAGCATTTGCTCTCTTAAAATTGTTGTTAAAGTAAAAGGTTTTAAATAATCTGCGCGTTTGTCATTATCCATTTGTTGTCCCATTTTAGTAGACATTAATTTTACTTTTGCTTGGTTCTCATCTATTAAAAATTTAATTTTTCCACTAGATAACTGAGTTTGAACATAACTGTGAGCTTCTGTATTAATTGGCGCATTCGCCTTTATTAAATACATTGCATCTATTTCTGTATCTGCAGTTCTAAATTGTTTGTAAAAATTCTCTTCATCATTAGAAACTCCAAAATTAGGCAATAATTCACCAGTCTCTGGATCTATTTGATCTTTTACCATAAAATCTACTAAACCAATACCAAGACCATTAGCATCTATAACAACTTGTCTAGCTTTATATTTATAAAATAATTTTTTAATATTTATTGCTTGAGCCTCAAAATGTTCTTCATCTCAAGTGTAAAGATTAACAAGAGTCTTCAATGATGCTCCTTGAGCTTGCGGAGTTACCTTAAATACACAAACCTCAGATGTACATCCTTTACGACCAACGTCTATTCCTAAAACATAAAATGCTGATTTTGTAGATCTTCCACTATATTCATATTCAGGTTGTAATAATACTCTATGCTTATCGAACTTTTCTGCAGAGAAAAATGCATTTTCCGCATCTCCGCTTCATTCTGATTCATATTCTCTTGCAAATGAGCTATCATTATAAGTTCCATCAAGTTTTAATTCTTCAATAAAAGATTTTCGTAATAATTTTTCCATGACAGGAACTCTTCAAGTTCCACCCAATACAATAGCAGATCCAGGTTCTGTAATTTGTTGAATCAATATTTGAATTAATTTTTCATAAGCAAATGAATTTTTTCATCCAGCTGTTGTAACATAAATCTGACTTTTATTTACAGGTTCATCTTCTTGTCTACTACCATCTGCAAGACGCCTATCTACGTTCATTGTAGGAATAATAACTTCATTTAATAGCGTTTGATCAATTAGAATACACTCTTCCATTAATCCTCCTGTCGCACGCTTACCACGAGATGATTGTTGTGCGGCAATAATATCTAATTTACTACCATTTTTAAAAATATACTCAACCATATTTTTAGAAGCCTTTGTTGCTCCTCTTGATCAATCTATTTCATTTTTCATTCCTGGTATTAATTTACAAATTTCTTCTGCTTTTTCTCTAGCAATTCCCGCAGCTTGCTCTTTTCCACCTGTTGTAACAAATAGATGTGCGCCTGGATAGAGTACACAACGAAGCATTAAAATAAGCACTGAAAGGAATGACTTTGAATAGGCACGAGGAAAAGTTGCATAAGCATATCTATGACGCATGACAGCTCTTAAAAATACTCTTTGATAAAAGAATAAATGGAAATTTTCTGGATTGCTTCCGCAAAGAAAATCTACAAATTTATCAGGATATTCTCTTCAATAAGCAACATAATCTCTTATTATAGGAATTTGCGCACGAATTCTTTCTTCTGATAAGCCTGTCTTTTTAGTATTTTTACTTTTAGAAAGTTCCATTAAATCTGCTAAAGCCATTACTGTTCCTCCTCAGAATTAAATAAATCCGCATCTAAATTTTTTTGTTCTTCTATTGAATTATAATATTCTGCTATTTCCGCATCTTTTAATCCTTGAATTGCTTCTTCGTCAGATTCTGGATCTGCAGTTTCGGTTTCCGCCATTTCTTTTTGAATTTGAATTTTCTTTAAAGCATCTTCTATCTGTTGACCAAAACCTAAATCTTGTGTAACTAATTTATATAAATAATTTTTCATGTCTTTTAAAGTTAAATCGACTTTATCTTGCGGAATATCAGTTTCAAATCTAGGAATATATCCTTCTCTTTCACACATTGCAACTAGTTCTCCAACGCAATCTACATAATCATTTTTTTCTTCTTTGTTTTGTGCAGCCGTAAATTTCGCAGATTTTCTTAAAGATTCAGATACTTTTGATAGTTTTTGAAAACCTTCGATGTCTCCACAATCAAGAGCTTGATTCATTTTCAAATTTGTTTTACAAATTAAAATTAATGTATTAATAGTATCTGCGTCTTGAATATCAAAAGAATTAGTCATTTCTTCATAACTTCTTTCTAATTCAATCCATTCTTGCGGTTTATATAAAGCTCCTCATTTCATTGCTAAATAAATCTTATCATCATTTGTTAATTGTGCTACTGAATTATCTAATTGACTATTTACAATTGAGGTATTTTCATCATAATATCTATCCATTGTTGTATTAGGTTGCATAATTGGCGCATTTACATATTCTTCATGTTGCGTTTGCGCACTAACCATTGTTTTATATTCTGCTTCTGATATTTCTCCTGCTTCAAATTTTTCTTTTATTTCTGCATCAAATGCAGCTCTTTCCGCCTCTTGCGTAGATCTTTTTTCTTCATTTAAAGCTTGTAATCTATCGCTATCAGCTCAGCCATAGTTTTTTCATTGTTTTAATTTCATTTTTGATAAATATTTACCAAAAACAGACATTCCATTTAAATTAGGATTTTTTGCAAATGCTCTATCTCTTAATACATCTCATTCAACAGGCACATAAGGAACATCCATTTTTTCTAATAACCATAAATAGGTACTAGGATCCCAGTTATCAATATGCATGGTTAAACATTTTTTACACATTTCTGTTTTTTCTCCATTTTTATATGTGTAAAATTGAGTATCTTCATCAAGCATTTTTCCGCATTTTTGACATAATTTATTTGCCATTTTTATACCTCCTATTTACTCTTGTTTTTTCTTGCTTCCGCACTTTTTTCGTTTCTACATTGTTTACAAATGCTATAGAAACCATCTTTTGATGTGCTATTCTTTGAAAAAAATCTATTTGTTGCTAATTTAACTTGACCACATCTTGAACATTTTTTCCACTTTCCTTTTTCTTGAGTTGTATAGTACCACATTAGATAATTTTCTTTTGCCTTTTCCGCAATCATTTTAGGAATTTTATTTCTCCATAAAGAAGATAAATATTCAACAGAATGCGTTTGATTAAATTCTTTTTCTAATAATTCTTGAATTTCTAAATTTTGTTTTCCATCAATTTTATAAATAAGTAATTTATAATATAATTGATATTTATCATTATTTAATGTGTCTTCTACTAAATTATCTAAATCTAACATAGTATAGTATAAATCACTACTGAATCGTCCTCAACAATCTTCTTTCAATGCACTATAATTACATAAAAGTGCGGAGATATGATTTCAATTAAAAAAATTAATCATACAATTACTAGAAGGTTCTCCAAGTTCATCTATTGTGATGTCTTCTCTTAAATCCATTTGAGATAATCCTCTAATAAAATTGCCATTATTTCCGCAATTTGTTACTATTGTATTTCTATATAAGTTCTTTATTACATATTGTTCTTGATGCATTTCAATAAGTCATTTTTTTAATTTAAATTTTTTCTTTCCTGTTGCTTTTTTTTCCATCTCTTCCATTATAGCAATTGACTCTTTTAGTTGCTTTAAAGCAGGTATTTCCGCAATATCTTTTTCTGTAATGGAAATTTTAGGTGTTAATAAAACGTTTTTATCATTTATCACCAAATTATATATACCATCTTCGCCATTTTCAAATTTACTTACTAATCCTTGATATGAAGTTTCTCTTTTATTTATTGTTATCATTCTATTATCTGTTACTATTTCTTTTTTCTTTTTTTCTTCTGGTGTCATAGCCATTACAATGTAATTAGCTAAAAATTCTAAATTCTTTTTATTATTTAATTGTTCTGTAGGTAAGCCAGCAACAAAATCAGCACGTTCTTTAGCTGTTTTTAAACTATAATCTAACTTTGTATATTTTGTTTCAGGTTGATTTTGTTCCATTTTTATGCTCCTCTCTTTTTTAATCAATCTTGACCTTTTTTACAATTATATTTTACCATAAAATTTTTATTTTGTCAACCAGATTAAAGAAACTTTATTTGATACTTTTTAAAAAATATATTATAATATATATGTAAATAAAAAAAGAAAAGAAAAAATTTAATATCATATAAGATGGTTATATATCACCTAATACCTTTCTATATATAGCCGTCTTATATGATATTAAAAGGAGGATAAAATAAATGGAGGATAATTATAGTTTTATATCTAATAGGATAAAAATATTTACTTGTGATAAAGAAGAAATTAAGAGTATGTTCAAACTTGGGAATTTAGATATTTATTTGCCTATTTCCGCAAATTTTCTAGCGAGATTGAGCTTTAAATTATTTTTTGGAATAAAATTAATAACTAAGAAGGGAGAAAAAGATTATGAATAAATATATTGCGCATTTCCGCACAATAGCAAAACATAAATTACTTGTAATGAAATTTTGTTTTAAATGTGGATTAATTTGGAGAGGTTTAATGCATGACAATAGTAAGTTTGGTCCTACTGAGTTCTGTGCTTCCGCAAGATATTGGCAAGGCAACCGCAGTCCTATTGATGCTGAAAAAGAAATTAAAGGATATAGTTTAGCTTGGCAACATCATAAAGGTCACAATCCGCATCATTGGGAGTATTGGTTAGATAATTTAGGAACTTATCAAAATACTGGATTAAAGATGCCTATTGAATATGTAATAGAAATGATTTGTGATTGACTTGCCGCAGGAATAGTATATGGCGGCAATAAGGTTAACTATGACGAGCCTTATGATGCTCCTCGTGCATTTTACAATAGCAAAAAGAAGGAACGCATTTTTCATCCAGAAACTCAAAAATTAATAGAACATTTTTTAGATGAAATTGCGGAAGATGGTATTAATTATTTTTGTGAATATTGGAAGTATGAAGAGATTGCTTATGAATATGTAAATAGTAGACTACAAGGCTAATAGACCTAGGTTAAAGAAGAAAGAGAGGGCGCTGCCGCATGGATAATAATTTTAAAGAAATATTAAAAGAACTATTGATAGATGTTTACTCAAATACAGTTAAAGATAATGAAGAAGATTTTTCAACAATATATTATATTGTCTGGAAAATGGCAAATTTAATGCTTATAAAAGGCTGAATTACTGAAGAAGAATATAAACAAATTTTAGAAATAAAAAATAAAGAGGAAAGAGATAAAGAAATTGCGGAGTGGGCTAAAAAGGAATAATTATAGATTTTATTCGTTTTTAGAAATTGAAAATACATTTGGAGATTTTTTTGACGAGGACATACAATTTTTTCAAAAAATAAAAAATTTTTTCCCAAAACACTACCCCCTCTTTTGTTACGAGTACGTCTGGTTGTTTGATGGTCTTTTTTCTATTGTTTACGTTTGCCAGGTGGGGTCAAACAATAGTAATAAAGATTAATCAAAAGGATAGTTTATTAGACAATTTTTTTTAAGAAAATCTAATTACAAGTCAACTTCATAGGCTTGTCTGCGGTTGTGACAAGCCGAATTTTACATTTACTTTACATGTCAAGTATTTGTCAACCGAAATACTGTATTAAGTATCTGCACATTTTCTTCCCAAAACTTATTATAAAAAAAAATAAAAAATTTTTTAAAAAAGTATTGACTTATCTAGGTTAATGTGGTATAATAATAATGTAATAAGAAAGAGGGAGATTAAAATGAAAGAAAAAAATATTAAGGAATTACAAGAGAGAATAAGCCAATTAGAAAATATTATCTTTAGTTTAGATTTAATAGACCATTGGACTAGAAAAGATACAGAGTTGTTTGAGAAGTATAACAAAGAGTTAACACAACTAAAAGAGTTAGTTATTAATGAACTAACAAGATAAAAAGATAATAGAATAAATAAATAAGATATAAAAGAAAAGGAGAATTGATTATGAATTACTTAATAATAGATGTTATACATCATAGGATTTATTCTTGTGATACAAAAGAAGAACAACAAATGTTTCTTGATGTAATCTTTACAAATAAACAAGATGTATCAAAAGATTTATGTAAATTAATTTATTATAATAACAATAAAATTATTTCAATAAGATACAAATAAACTATTGACAAATAATAGTTATTATGTTATAATTATAATGTAAGAAAGGTAAGGTTATGATTATGAAATTATTCTTAGATTTAGATGGAACACTAGCAAGATTTAATGTGAGAAATGCACTAAAAAGATTTGATAATGAAAAAGGTTTCTTTGCTAATTTAAAAGCATACAAATACATTGAAGTTGTAAATACATTAGCATTAAACAATGAAATATACATTATTTCAGCATCACCAAACGAACAAGCAGACAATGACAAAATGATTTGGTTAAAGAAATATTTACCAAATGTAAAAGATAGTAACATTACACTTTGTAGACTTGGAGAGAATAAAGGTAACATAATAGAAAACAAATACCAAATTACTATTGATAGTAATTGTTACTTATTAGATGATTATACTAAGAACTTAATAGAATGGGAAAGTCTTGGAGGAACAGGCATCAAAAGGCTTACATCAGTAGCAGACAATTCTCGTAAGTTGTGGAAAGGTTTAGAGATAAAAACACTATTAGAACTAAATAATTTATTTGTTTAGTTTTTTTTAGTTGCGTTTTTGTGGTGTTCCAATTGCCACATCGGCTCGCACTCTGCCAACGCGAGCCGATTTTTGGGAGAGAATAGGGCTTTAAGTTTTTATTTACACAATTTGACAAAAGTATTTTACATTTACTTTACACGAAAGGGTAGGGTAGGGTAGGGCACTTTCAAGAGTAACCACTAACCTATCTACTTTACACTACTTTTGCAAAAGCAAGTTCTAGAAACAAGATTGCGGAAACCCTTTAAAATCAAGGATTTAGAGAGGTCAAGAGGAAAAATAAGAGAGTAAGTGCGGAAGTGGAGATGTAAATCACTCACCTACCCTACTCTCCCCTACTCTACTCTCTCGAGCGTCGCGTTCATGACCGCAACGCGACGTAATTTTATTATACCATACCCTTAGAAAAAAGTCAATACCAAAATTACAATTTTACACTCTTTTGACAAATCCCGAAATGCGACACGCCAGGCTGCGTTGTAAAAAAGTTAAAAAAATTTTAAAAAAACTATTGACTTTTTTTCTCTTTGGGTGTATAATAAGTATGTAAGATAGAAAAGGAAGTGATAAAATGAAAAAATTAATTCAATGGTTAAAAGAAAATCTTGATAGAGATTTGTACGAATACTATGGAGTTCAAAAAAATGAAAAAATCTAAAAAAAACTATTGACAAATAGTTGCAAATGTGATATAATAAATATGTAAGATAAAGAAAGAAAGGGTTGATAAAAATGAAAAAAGAAACAAATGTTATTTTACAAATAATTAAAAATATTTTTAAAGGAGTTTTGAGTTTAGTAGGTCATCTATTCAAAATGATTTACTTAATAATTCAATGGTTTAATAACCTAGTTGCTAAACTATTCTTAAAATTACCAAGATTAGTAAGAGTTATAATTATTTATAGTTTAATTGCTCTATCAGTATTAGCAATATTAATTCTAACAAAAAATATTAAAATAAGTTTTATGTAGGTCAACAAGGTAATTCAGTCGCCCTTGTTGACACTACTGAAACAAATGAAATCCAAGAAGAAAAAGAGATTGAATTTGTTGAAGAGCAGACTGAAAAAGTTATTGAAGATACTACTTGTAAATTAAATAATGAAATTGCTTGTCGTATCTATAATAGAGGGCTTGAAAAAGGCTTAACAAAAAATCAAAGTATTCTAGTTGCCGCCATTTCCGCACACGAAACAGGTTATTGGACTTCTAAAAACTTTTTAGAAAAAAATAATTTAGGTGGTTTATGGAACGGCAGAAAAGGAACTTTCTACTCTTATGAAAGTTTTGAAGTAGGACTTGATGTTATGATAGATTTATTAAAAAATGATTATTTCAATAATGGTCTTACTACTATTAGAACAATTGGTGAAGTGTATTGTCCTGAGGGAGCAGCAAATGACCCTTATAATCAAAATCAACATTGGATACCAAAAGTTACTTTGATTTATAATCAATATTTAGGTTTACAAAAATAAGTGTAAACCTTTCATTTTTCTCTTGACTTTTTTGGACGGCTCGCGAGCAATCAATGCGAGCCGTTTTACAGTTTACATGTAAAGTGTAAAGTTTTTGTGTCAAAAAGTGTAAATCGAACACTTGTTTGTATTTTCCCGATACACACGGTTGAGTTGTAAAAAAAATAATTTTTTTTACAAAAAACTATTGACTTTATTTTAGTTTAGGTGTATAATAAGTATGTAAGATAAAGAAAGGGAATAAAAAAATCTTACAAAAAAAAATAAAAAAGTTTTAAAAAACTATTGACAAAGACTTATTTATTTGGTATAATAAGTATGTAAGATAAAGAAAGAAAGAGGTTGATTGAAATGAGAAAAATTAAATGGGAAAACATAATTTTATTAGTAATGATTATACTAGGTGTTGTAAGTATGGTACATCACATCAAATTAAATGGTTGGTATAATAATTTAGTAATAGAAGCAATAGTTTACTTATTAATTAGTGTCGGTGCTAGAAGTTTAGTAAAAGACATTAGAAAAAATCCTAGTAATTGGACTTTATAAAAAAGTCCAATTACCAAAAAAAATAAAAAAAAATGATAAAAAGGTATTGACAAAAGATACTAAAAATGATATAATAATAATGTAATAAAGAAAGAGAGAGATTTGAAAATGAAAAAAATTGATAAAAGAAAAAAATATTTTATGGTACTAGATACTGAAACTTGTCCTATTGATAGAAATGTTGATGGCGTAACTCCTGAAAATATGCTAGTATATGATATTGGTTATTGTATAGTAGATAAAAAAGGAAATGTATATAAAACAGGTTCTTATATAGTTAGTGAAATCTTTTTCGGAGAACACTATGAAAAAATGCAAAGTTCATATTATGCAAATAAGATACCTAATTACTTTCAAGAAATTGCTACTGGTTCAAGAGTTGTAAAAACTTGGAAACAAATATCTTATATTATAAGACAAGTTCTACAAGAGTACAATATTACAACAGTAGTTGCTCACAATGCTAGATTTGATTTTGGAGTTCTAGGAACAACAAAAAAATATCTTCAAGAGTATTCAATGCTACCATATATTGAATGGTGGGACACTTTAAAAATGGCTCGTTCTGTATTAGGTAAAATGCCTACATATAAAAGATTTTGTGAAAAAAATGGCTATCTTACAAAAAATGGTAGTTTAAGATATACTGCTGAAATTATTTATCAATATATCACACAAGATAAAGATTTTAAAGAAAATCATACAGGACTTGAAGATACACTTATTGAAAAAGAAATCCTTGCTTATTGTATAAAACAACATAAAAAAATGGATAAACTTCTATTTTCAAAAGAAAATGTAAATGCGGAAATGGTTGCCTAATGGCAACCTACACCGACACCAACCGCAAATAAAATATAAAAAAGTTAAAAAAGATATTGACAATTCCACTGAAAAGTGTTATAATATATATGTAAGTGAGAGATAGCCACTCTCACAAAGAAAAGAAAGTGAGTTGATTAAAATGGCAAAAAGAAAAAATAATAATGTAACAAAGGTACTTGTAGACAAAAATGCAGCACAATTTGCAAGAACTGCCGAAAACTTAGCAAGAAAGGGCAAAACTAATAAAAAATTAGGTCGTAACCCTAAGGCTAAAAAATACGCAATTGCGTAATTTTTTTATTTTTATTTATTTATGACACGCCCGGATGAGTTGTAAGTTTGACGCCTCGCGATTGATCGCCGCGAGGCGTTCTTTCTATTATACCATACTTTTAGGATTTTGTCAAGTGATTTTTGATATTTTTTTTTAAAAAATTTTTTTCCTAGATCTTGATCTAACAACGCACCCGGGTGTATCAAATAAAAAACTTTTCATTTTTCTATTGACTTATTTTTAAAAAAATGATATAATTATAATGTAATAAGAAAGGAAAAGAAGATACTAAAAAATAATTTTTAAAAAGTTTTAAAAACTATTGACTTATTTAAATTATTATGTTATAATAATAATGTAATAAGAAAAGAAAAGTTAATAAAAAAAATAATTTAAAAAATTATTAAAAAGTATTGACAATTTAATCTTATTATGATATAATAAATATGTAATAAAGAAAAGATTTATTACAAAAGCCAAAAATGAAAGGGAGATGATTATAATGGCTGAAACAAAAAAATTAACTAAAAAGGACTTTTTCAAAGAGTTAAGAGGTATGGTTGCTGACCGCCAAGACTTAGTGGACTTTATAGACCACGAATTAGAGTTATTAGATAGAAAATCTAGTAAATCAAGCGAAACTAAAACTCAAATTGAAAACAAAAGCATAATGGAAACTATCTTATCTGAACTAACTAGAATTGCTAGACCTATCACTATTAGTGAATTACAAAGCGAAAGCGATATTTTAAAAGAATATTCAAATCAAAAACTATCTGCTTTACTAAAAAAATTAGTAGATAGTAATCAAGTAGTAAAAACTACTGATAAGAAAAAATCTTATTTCTCTATATAGAGAAATAAGTCCCTTATAAAAAGGGCTAGACTTTGGCAACTAGTCTATAAAATAAGTTGTGTTTAATTGTTAATTGTAAAATAAGGTGTAAACCTTATTTTTTTTATTAAAAACTATTGACAAAAAGAAAAAAATGTGATATAATTGGCGGCTCGGCCTCGGCGGCCTTGAGCCGATTTTACATGTAAATTGACATGTAAAGTATTTGTAAACCAAATGTCAATTAACGTAAACTTTACACTATTTCCCAAAACTCAAGTATCAAATTAAAAAATAAAAAACTTTAAAAAAACTATTGACTTATTTTTAAAAAAATGATATAATTATATTGTAAATAAGAAAAGGAGTGATTGAAAATGAACGAAACAAGAAAAGTAATTTTAAATAGTTTAGAGGTATTAATGAAAGAAATGCCAGAACAAAGAGTAGGACAAATAATTTTTAATTACATTTGTAGCAATTGTCCTAATAATGACCCATTTTTCATTAGTGATAAAGATTTATTAAAAATCTTAGAAAAAACACTTGATAAATATTCTCATTAGTAGTATAATTATAATGTAAGAAAGGGAAGGTGTAAAAATGGAAAACCAAAAAGAATATATTGTTTACATTACTGAAACATTACAAAGAAAGGTTAAAGTAAAAGCAGATAACTTAACAGATGCCGAAGAAAAAGTACAAGAAATGTATTCAAAAGAAGAAATCACACTTGATTATAATGATTATTTACAAGTTGAGTTTGACGCAAGAAATATTTAAAAAAAATAAAAAAAGTATTGACAAATAAATAAAAAAATGATATAATAATAATGTAATAAATAAGGAAAGTCAAAAAAAAGTGATTTAAAAAAAATCAAAAAAATATTAAAAAAGTATTGACAAAACAAATTATTTATTATATAATATATATGTAAGATAAAGAAAAAAGAAAAATCTTACAAAAAAAATAGTTAAAGTGGTAGCCCCACAAAGAAAGGAATTGATAACTATGGAAAACAAAAAAATGACTAAAAAAGATTACTTCAACGAATTACTAAAAATTGGAGCAGTTGCTTCAAATGAAAGTCTAGTAGACTTTATTAATCACGAATTAGAATTACTTGATAGAAAATCTAGCAAATCTACTTTAAGCAAAACACAAGTAGAAAACAATAGCATAAAAGATATAATTATAAATGTTCTTCAAGAAAGTGCAAAACCTATGACAATTACTGAAATTCAATTAGTAAATGAAGATTTAAAAGAATTGTCAAATCAAAAAATCAGTGCTTTACTAAAACAACTTGTTGATACCGACCTTGTTGAAAGAATTGTTGACAAGAAAAAAACATATTTTCAAATCAAAAGTGTCTAATTGACACTTTTTTCTTTTGTCTGTAAACTTTACACTTATTTTACTTTACACTTGACATGTAAATTTACGCGGACCGCTGTCGCTCGCAAGCGTCCGAAAATTTTATTATACCACACTTTTGAGTTTTTGTCAATAGAAAAATAAAAAATTTTTTAAAAAAATTTTTTCCTAAAACCTTGACTTATTTTTGCTATTATGATATAATTATAATGTAAGAAAGGAAAGGGATAAAAATGAAAAATATTTATGGAATGGATTGGATTGATATTTGCATTAGTGCTGATTTATCTTTGGAGGATAAGATTTATTTGTTGAATTTTCTTTTTGAAAAAAGATAATTTTTACAAAAAACCTATTGACAAAATAGGTATAGTATGATATAATTATAATGTAATAAAGAAAGGGTGATTTAAATGAAAGATTACAAAGTAAACGGAAAAGTTATTGAAATGACTTTAGAAAGTGGAAAAGTTGTAAAATGTTCTACTGACTGGGCTCATAAATCAATGAAAGCACTTGGTACCGATATGGAAGATGTACTTCTTATGTGGCTTGAAGATAATGACTACCTAGAAAACGAAGAACAAGAAGAACTTAACAGCAAAGCAAAAGCAAATAAAGTTAAAATAACTGCAACAAGTGAAAAAAAGGTAGTTAAAAAAACACCAAAAGAAAGAGTGCAAAAGGAAAACCCTACAAAAGAATTGATTATTGCAACAATAGCAAAAGCACTTGAAAACCTTGATATTAAAGACTTAACAATAGAAAATAAAGCAAAATTAATCACTTTTAGTCTAAATAATGAAGATTTTAAGGTAGATTTAGTGCAAAAACGCAAGAAAAAAGAAGAAAAATAGAAAAAATCTTCTTTTTTTTTGTAAAAAACACTTGACAAAATGCGGAAATTGGTGTAAAATCGGCGCGACCATGGTCGAACTGCGCCGAATTTTTAAAAAGTCAAGCCTTTTTTGAAAATTTTTTTCAATTTTACACTTATTTTACATTTTCTCTATTTTCCCATAACTGAGCTGGTCCAAAATAAAACCTCCATATGGCTTCTAAATATAATGAAAGGCGCGAGCGCGGTCGTGGCGCTCCGTCCCCTTGTAAACGCGACCATATGGGGATTTTTCTTGTTGAAAGTTGCTTGACCGCTTTCCGCAATTTTTTTCCTAAAACTAAGCGTTTTGCTTGACAAAAATAATAATATATGATATAATATAAAAAAACGGCTTTTTTAAGACCGGATGACCGATTGCCGCATGATTATATGCTTGACTTTTATAAATATTTATATTATATAATAATAATAATACTCTCCCATTATAATTATATCATATTTTTAAATAAAAATCAATAGAAGCAAAATTTGCCACGAATTTTTAAATAAAAAAACAGGGATGATAAAATATTCATCCCTATATATATGTTTAGATCTGATGCTAAATCAATAGCAAAATAAAATAATAAATGAGGATAACGATAATGATACGAAGGACATATGGTATAGATTGCGGTCGGCCACCACCAATACACCATCTTTACTATTTTAACATTTTTCTTTCTATATATGTTCCTCTCACTACTTGATGCCCTAATATGGCTTGCAATTCTTGTAAAAACATTATAAAATTATTACCCTTCATATTTGTTAATGCAGTTAACATTTCCCAAGCTTGTTCTTTAGGTAATTCCCCACTTTCAACCATTGCTTGTACTATTATTTGTTTTTCACTTGCATTACCAAAATATTTCTTCTGTAATTGTTCTTTTATTTCGTTTTCCTCTTCTGTTAATGCCCTTATCTTTCCAGTTTCTTCATCTTTTTTACACCATTGATAAACACAACTTCCTAAGATTCCTTCTTCTCCAAAAGGAACACCATATAATTCATTTCTACCTTTTCTAGTATAATTAACGACAGTAGATAAAGCATAATTAAAATGTTCATCTTCCCCTTTTAATTTTTCATATATAGCGCCACCTACTCTAGAACAAGTATCATAACCACTTTCATCCCATACATTATCTATATTATTTTTCACTTTATTATATGTTTCACTCCCTCTTTTTTGATAAACTGGTTCTAATATTTCATCTATTACAACTTTTTTTGTTTTATTTCCTTCCAAATGATAATTGGCGAAATACTTTAATTCTTCTAATTTAGCATTTATGTTTTTACTTAAACTATTTGGCGAAATACCAAATCATTCAGCTAAATCTTTGTTAGTCATTTTTCCTAATTTTAATTCCATATTTTTCCTCCAGTATAATTTAAAAATATGCTATATAAAAGTAATAGTTTTGTCCAAAAATATCCTTTTAAATAAAACTATCCTTTTTTTTTACGCCATAATAATATTCTATAGGGTAAAAAAAAGTAATAGTTTTATTTAAGCAAAGTTGTTAACCCTGTCTTTATATAGGCGTTCATATAAAGTTAACAACTTTTAATATAGTGCGGAAATCCTACCCCTAAAGAAAATTGCCCTAGCCCCCTAAAATTTTTAGATATACCCCTAATAAAATTATTAGCCCCTATTAACATAGAGTTAATAACTTTTATATAGTCAATTCATCCCTTCGGGCTGAATTTCCACTCGCTTCGCTCGTTCGGTCAGTAGTAAATTAATATCGCTTTTTTCGTATTCTTTTAAGAAAGAACCGTCTCTTTTAAAGCCCCTCTTTTTTAAGTAATGCGGCAATTCTTACTCTAAGGAATCTAAATCTAGATCTATATCGCCAGTACCCTCCACTAAATATAATTTAATAGCATTTTCAATAAAAATTGTTCGTTCTTCTTCATTTTTCTTATCTAAAATCATTAACCATAAAGAATAAATTATAGGACTTCTATACCCCAATAAGTATAGTAACAATTGTAAATCAACATTAATTTTCATAATATCCTCCTTACTAATAAAAGAAACGATTTTATTTCACACGGTGAAAATCGTTTCTGCTTATTTTATATAGTCTGTTGCAATAACTCTTAAATCATTTTCATCTGTTATATAGCGGATATGTCTACCATTAGCCGCTACTAAGATATATTCAGGTGCGGAAAACTCTACTCTATAAATTTCTTTATCACATATAACAATATCGTTTGTAAAAATCTTTTTACCTTTACTATCATACATTTTAGTTCAGATTGAAACGGAGTCTTCATCTACTATATATGCCTTACCTTTTTCAATAATTACATTATCCGCAATTAAATAACCATATACTCATTTATCTTTCATTTCACAATATCCGCGGAATTCATATTTTTGTTTCATAGTTGTTCTACCCTCCTTTTGTTATTTATATAAGTTAAAAGGAGTTATTTTGAAGCTTTAGGTTTTCTTTTTTCTACTAAATCAAGTTTAAATTCTTTATCTCCGATTTTAAAAGTAATAAGTTTAGTTTCATTTTCAATAACTATATCAGTAGCACCTTCTAATCCTTTTAGAGCCTCTGCAAGGTGGTCAATAGCTGCTTTTTTTGTAGGATTTTCTTTTTTAACAACTTCTCTTTTCTTTCTTTCTTTTGCTCCATCTGTTGCTTTAATTCCTACTTTATATTTTTTAGCCTCTCCATTCAACTCCTCTTGTTCATCGTTTATTAAATATTCTTCATCTTCTAACCAAGTTAATACTGCATCTTCCATATCAAGGTCTAATTTCTCCATCATTCTTTCAATGTAACTAGTCATAACCTTTACAACTTTACCATTTTCAAGAGTGATTTCAATAACTTTTCCTTTAACAACATATTCTTTCATTTTCAATTCCTCCATTTCTTTTTTATATATTTTTTATTTTTTACATATTAATTATAACATTTTTTTTTATTTTTGTCAATAGTACAGCTTAAATTTTTTAAAATTTGTTGCGGCAGTAACCGTTTAAAGATCTTTAGGTTCAGATCTTAATTAAATAAAAGGTGAAGCACTTTAGCACCTCACCTTTTTATATATTAACTTACTATTCAGCATCAACTGAGAAGTAAGATTTCTTTTTGTCTTGTGTTTTAACAACTCTGTTTGTATCAACTAATTTCTTTAATAGAGCAGATAATTTTTGATTTGAATATTCAGCCATCTCTGCGTCAGCTTGTAATTCACTTACAGTTACTGGTTTAGCAATTCTTACTAATGCTTCATAAACCTTTTCAACAATAACTTCATTTTCTTTTTGAGCCTTAGTTTTTACATTTGACTTCTTTGATAGTAATTCAACTTGCTTATCAATGAAATCTACTAGTTCATTTTCATTTTCTACTCCTGCTGTTAATACAACCTTTCTTAATTCATTAAAATAATCTTTCTTTGTCATTCTTTCCATAATATTCACCTCTAACCTTTCTTTTTTTATATGGATTTTATATAAACATTGCGGGGAAGCTACTATGTAGCACATTACCCCCAACAATGTAACCTAATTAGATGCAACTCTTTCGCTTTATAAGACCTTGCGGAAACCGCTTGGAAGAAACTTTATCAGCCTCGTCACCTTATTTATTAGGTAAGTTGCGTTAACAGTTTTACTTTCTTTATCTATATTCAAATAAATTAAGACATTGCTAATGGATTTGAACCATTTTATTAAGTTTTGCAGACCTTTTTTTACCAAATAACTTTGCTGTAAATGTCTTATTTATTTATTACATATATATTATATTATATTTTTTTATTTTTATCAAATTAAGTTTTTGGATTGCTTTATTTTTCTCTATTGAGATGGTCTTCTACTTATATATTACACTTCCACCTTTGTAATCTAGCCAATTTTTACTTCTTTTCTTTTTACATATATATTATATTATAATTTTTTAAAATTTTCAAATAACATTTTGAAATGCCGTTCAACTGTTCTCAGGCTGCCTTATCGCCCCATATGCATCCATATGACTCCAGTTACCGCTCCCAATGGTCTTTGGGTGGCTACTCTGTTATATTTTCTCTTTAAGAGTACTCAATTCCATTTCACTCCAGACTGGTAAGTTAGGTGTTCCACCACGCCCGCACGACCGGTATATGAAGAACAGCATTTCCTTTTTTATTAAAGAGTATCAGTATAATTTAATTTTCTTTTCTCTGTATATTTCATAAGTTTTTTTTCTATTTCAAGTAATTCTGCTCCAATAGCATCTAACTCTTTATCATTTGCTTTTACTATCTCAAGCATAATTTCATTTAATCTTTTAATTAATTTTGTTTTCATTTTTTATCAACCCTTTCTTTATTTATTACATATATATTATATTATATTTTTTGTAAATAATCAAGTTGCTTTGTAGTCCCGAACCATTTCTAACAGACTATTGCCATATTCCACTTGCGGTAATTGTTGGACTTTTTTAAGATTACTTAATTTCACCTGTCATTCCGCCTCTACAGCATATGGGCTTCCTTGTAATGGAGGTAGGTATTTTTTACTTACATTTTATATTTTGGTCGTGTCTATATGCACATTCCACCAATAGAATTTATATTCTATGAGAGTTTGCGACTCCCACGAAGTCCTTGCGGATACTTCAACCAATTTTTTATAAATACCATTAGGATAAACACTATGTCTGCATTACTCGCTACTCCCTTGCCATGGCTCATACGCACCTTTGTGTAGCAATACGGTAGAAGGAAGGCGTTCCCCCTCGCAGATCTCACCATTGTCATTGTTTACCCTAATGCTATCTATAAAAGATAGCAAATGTAATAAAGTGAGTGATTGCGGAAATGTTTAGCCTTATCCGCATAGGCACGCCTTCTTATATCGCGTCGGTCGCTCTACGCATTGTGATTTTCATTAGTTTTAGGATTTGTAAAGGGGATACCAACATCACAAGATTACCCTTTGTCCTGAGGAACACTTTCCTAGCTTTTTTGAAATGTCGCTTTCAGCCTTCCTCTTCCCTGGCTCGACATTTTATAATTGGCGATGGTAGCTGTTTCCATCCCTTCGTTCACTTCAAAGCCTATGACTACCAATTATTTTTATTTCTTTTTACATATATATTATATAATAATTTTTTAATAAAATCAACTAATCATCTAATTCGCTATCAAAATCACTTAATATCTTGAATTTAGGATTAGCATCACCATCTTGGCAAGTGCAATTATATAGGTAAATTTCATGCTTCACGACACTTGCCGCATCATCTATTGTATCATAATCCCCTACTAAATACCAAGTATCTTTTGAGTATATAACATATCCGTCTGCATCAACCATATCTTTTTCAGCATATCTATAAACTTTCCACATAACTATCACTTCCCTTTCTTATTACATATATATTATATTATAATTTTTAATTTTTATCAAATATTTTTTTATTGAGGCATTTTTGTTTTTTTAACAATTTCTACCTTTGCAATATAATTATTTTGAATTTCAAAGGTAATATATTTACCTGAGTTGACCGTATATTTTACATTTTCTTTTTCAAGAGCCTCAACAATTTTTTGAACAATATAATCTTTTCCTTTATCTCTCAAAGCAGACTTTCCATCATTTGGCATAAAACTATTTGTTTTCTTAAAAGATATATCATAAATTTTATCTTCTAAAAAAACTAAGTTAAAAATACCTTCTCCAACCATAGAATATTTTCTTTTGTAACTATCTTGGAAAATCTCTTTTAAAAATACTTCTCCAAATGGATATTCAAACTCCCAAAAATAATCTACTTTTTTATTAAAAAATTTTTCTTTCATTTTTTATCGCTTCCTTTTTTATTACATATATATTATATAATATTTTTAATAAAAAATCAAAAATAAAGGTTTAACCAAACAAAAGTTTAATTAAACCAAAAATATATATACAATGCGGAAACTCGTTTTATGGTGATTAAACGCCGCATTAAAGAAAGGAATATCTAGTTTTTAAGGAAAACAAGATAAAAAACCTTTGGACTATGCGATAAGATTTACACTTATAAGAGAGTTTTTCCCTATTTATTACCTCTACCCGCTAGCTTCAGGCTTGGCTAGTAGTTACCAAAATACGCATAGATAATGGCGTCTACTGAAGGATTTGAACCTTCGCACCGACAAAATCGATCTAACAGATTAGCAATCTGTCCTCTTTACCAGCTTGAGTAAGTAGACAAAATGGTACACCATTAAGGACTTGAACCTTAGACCTCGCACTTATCAGGCGCGCGCTCTAACCAAACTGAGCTAATGGTGTATTTAAAATGGTGGCTCCGCTGAGATTTGAACTCAGGACCCTTTGATTTTTTAGTCCTTCAGATAATTACATCTTTTCTATAATATCCTCCAATTTATAATCTTTAGCAAAAACTATTCCTTTTATTTGTCCATTTTTAGTAGGTTTTAATCTAAGTCTTTGAGCTCTGCTTCCACATACTTCATATGGAATTAAATAACACTGATTATTACAAATAGTTGCAAAATAATCTACTTCTTCTGGTAAATAATGTAAATTAATTGTTCCTTTTGTATTGGTATGACTTGTTGATGTAGCAAAAGAAAAATAATTCCCTTCTTCTTCAATAGTAGAAGTTTTTACCTGAATTTTATATAATTTATTTTTTATATCTGCTACAAAATCATATTTAGAACTTTGAACAAGAGGTTTAGATATTAAAATTCCTAGTTTTAAAAACTCTAAAGCTACTTGTTGCTCTGTAATTTCTCCGATAAAATGACTACTCAACATATTTTCACCGTCTTCCCGATGTAATATCTACTTGAGTCTAAAAAGTCAAATGCTCTACCAGCTGAGCTACGGAACCATGGTGGAGATGGTGGGGTTTGAACCCACGTCCAAAAACCAATTACTAATTAGAAATCTCATTCTTACCTTACAAGTTTTGTGTATACCGTTCTATCTCTACTCTTTACCATATACAAATCTCAAGAGCAAGTCTATGCAAAAAGTAAGTCATTAAAGGCGGCTGGCATAGATAGCTGACCTTATAATGGCGGTCTTTGAATTGTTAATACGACTATGCGTTTCCCTGTCCGCTACTGGTACTTAACATAGAAGTTTCTTAGTCTTACGCAAAGGCTACGCAATTAGATGCGAATAAAGATTTAACTTTATTAGAAATTTTTGTAAATAAGTTTCCATTTATTTTTATTTGTTTGCCTTTTAACTAACTGCCTAGTACTTGTATTCTAACTTTTCATCAATTCCTGTCGAAACCTAAACATCCCCATTGCGGAAATCTTTATAATTTCCTTAATGAGAATTTTATCAAAATGTTATTATTATTTATACTTATTTATATTTTTAAAATTATTATATATAAAATTCTCATTAAGCGAACTATAAAGTTCGCCATAGGAAGGTTATGATATAGCTACTTGCTGGAATTGCACCAGATTGCTAGATTAATCGTCTAGTGTTCTACTGTTGAACTACAAGTAACATATGGCAGGGGCTGTAGGATTCGAACCCACACCTAGGGTTTTGGAGACCCTCCTTCTACGGTTTTGCTTACCACTATAGTTTTCACTACCTACTGGATACTGTAGTTTGTGGTCTGGAGTACATCTTCACCATATTATTTCTAACTTAGGTGTGCGATTATCTACTCTCTACGGGCTAGAATATTATTCTATTCCCTCGGTATTGCCAGTTAAGGTTTCACCGATATCATCGCATCCACTCAAATTGTTTCCAACTTGAGGCTCCAATAGAGCAAAATTATTTTTATAAGGTTCTAATGTTTTAATTGAAATTGCAGATTTGTATTGTTCTATTATTGAAATAGGAACTATATATAAATCTTCTGTTTCTACATCAGTTCCAATAAAGAAGTCTATTTCATCAGAGGTATAATTATGAACTTTATACTCTCCTTGATTATGACTAATCTTTCTAACAGGAAGTTTTTTATATCCTCTATCCATTTGAATTGTTTTAATTTGTAATTTTAGTAATATACCATTTTTATAAATTATGCAATCTATTTTTGTATTTTCTAATAAAGGAATATAAATTTCAAATTCTCTTTTAAGTAATTCTTTTTCTAATAAGTTGTATCCTAGTCTTCCTTTTGTTATTGTATCCATAATTTTACTCCTTTTTTATTTTAGCCAAAGACCGCTGTGCTACCGTTACACTAAGCCCCTATAAAAGACGCTAATCTTTTGAGATTAAATAAATTCCATCTTTAAAATAAGCAATTCCATTATTCAAATTATCGCTCCATTCTTTATAAGATATATAATCAGTTATTTCTATATAATCTTTTGTATCTATGTTTAAATGAAAATTTTTAATAATATCTTTATAATTATTTTTCATATAACTAAACAAAGAACTTTTTGCTAAAAAATCTAAATGAAATTCAAAATCATTGAGAGTTAATGCTTCTAATATATCAAAAAATAATTCCTTCCAATAAATACTTAATTCATAATCATATTTTAAACTTAAATCATATTTATTGATAAATACTTTTTGATTTTTTAACTCTTCTAATTGAAAGTCCTCAATTCTTTTTAATTGCATTATTTCAACTCCTTTTTATGGTAGCGAGAGGGGGATTCGAACCCTCGACCCTTCGGGTATGAACCGAATGCTCTAGCCAACTGAGCTATCTCGCCGTAAAACGTAATATAATTATAT